>Ga0209298_10000833_pt1 | contig 20665 bp, 19 predicted proteins | sample S_140806_EF_Meta_FD_187325 | JGI IMG/M metagenome (GOLD analysis project Ga0209298, IMG submission 187325) | Freshwater microbial communities from Lake Simoncouche, Canada to study carbon cycling - S_140806_EF_MetaG (SPAdes) (version 2) | ecosystem: Environmental > Aquatic > Freshwater > Lake ...
TCGTTGAGAAGTTCACTAACTTGCGCTTCGAGCCAGCAGGCATGACAGATGATGCTGATATTCGCATGGCGCAATCCATGATGGATTACATCTTCCGTCGCTTAGCACTTGATTACTTATCATTTGAAACACGCAGCGGCATGGGGTTGTTCACAGCTTCAGAGCGCGCACGTGCACTTGAAACCGGTGAGTACACACAGGATGCAACACCTGCGAGTGCTGATATCCCAAAAGCAGTAGCGGCTGCGCCTGTGGCGGCTCCTGTGGTTGTAAAAATTGAGCCAGCACCACTAGCTCAAACAATTGGTTCATCATCTGATCTCCTAGAATCAATGGGAATCAAATCAGATGCACCACTTTGTATGACATGCGGTGTGAAGATGCGTATGTCAGGTGCTTGCTTTGTATGCGAAGGTTGTGGAAACACATCTGGTTGCAGCTAAGCAATAACTTTTAACCTACCCCGTTAAAAAGCCCGTCGCGTAACTGCGGCGGGCTTTTTATTTGTACAAACTCCTATAGGATTTGAAATCTATTCGAGGGAGTTTTTGGTGCCGCAAGCTTTATCACGCCAACTTGTGCACCGTTTGGTGACTTTGAACGCCATGAGTTCATATTTAATGGGCTCTATCGGGTTTTCTATTCAACTTATAAAGCCTGACTTTGAGTTAACTCGAGTTGTTGCTAGCTGGCATAACATTGGTTGGGCCTGCGCATTGGTATTTATTTCACTAATTTTACTTGGTCACGGCCATCGCAGACCAGCGCACCAAACTATTCGTTTCGGTTGGGTGCTGATGATTCTTGGATCGCTGGCATATTGCCTTAGCCCAAATATTTTCTTTTCTGTTCCTGCTGTAATTCTCACTGCATCGGGCTCGGTTGTCGCCGGAAATACTGCAACTGCAATTTTAGGTGCCCACTCCAAGACTGCGATGAAGAATATGTTTCGCTCAACTGGAGTTGGCCTTTTTATGGCTTCGGTTTCACCAACGGTTATCGGCCTGACTACTCAAGTAGAAATTCCTTGGCGCATAACTGTTGCATCGACTGCAGTATTGATTGGCCTTGTTGCGCTGAAAATTGTTCCTGAATTAGAAGCGCGTCCTGCGCCAGCACTACAAGAGAGCAAAATTGTTTGGAATAACTCGATGATTGCAATCTTGATTTTTGCCTTCTTGACGATAACGATGGAGGTTTCACTCTCTGCTTGGGCGGTAGATCTCTTAACTGAGCGCGGCTCAGAAGTAAAGACATCAGTTCTATTTGCGACCATTGCGCCTTACTTTGTTGCCCTTAGCCGGATTTACCTTTCGACAAAAGATGAATTTAATTTGAACCGCATCTGGCGTTTTTCATTTGTAGCTATTGCATCAGGAGTTCTACTTGTCATATTCGCTAATTCTCCAACTCTTACTTTGGTTGGTTTAGTTATTGCGGCCGCAGGTATTGGGCCATGCGCATCGATTGCGATAGCCAACGCTTCCTCAACTGCTCAAGGATCAGATAGAGGAATCGCAGCATTCGTTATCGGCATGGGTATATCTAATGGTGCATCGCCTTGGATCATGGGTTTCGTAAGTGAAAACTTTGGCTTCGCAGCAGCCTATGGCGTTATTTTTCTAGTTTTAATTCTGACAACGCTTACCTTTATTTGGGTAATGAAAAATTCATTGCCTCATGGTTCCGCTGCCAATAGGATCTAAAGATGGCTGATAACTCAATCAAGCGCGCTCAGATAAATTCCAAGGCGGCAGCACCAGAGTGGGCCAAACTTGAACGCGAGATAATCACTCAGTTAAATGAAGTAGCGCCAGAATTTGTTGCCCGCTATACCCGCAGTGATGGATCAATAATTTGGCGAGATGAATGGCCCAGCATGGATGGCTCTGATGATCCATATGAAGCCTTTATGTATTTGGCGCTCTTTTACACAATTGGTGGCAGCGAGGAAGTTTATGATTTAGCGCGCAAGATGTGGGATGCAATCACCTTGCAGTGGACCGAATACGGACAGATTTATCGTGAATTCGATGGATATTACGACTGGATGCATCACGGTGAAGGCTACCTATTCCATTACTTCTTCGGCCTGACCAAACCAGAGTCCCTAATTGATCGCCAACGAGCGGCGCGTTTTTCTGGAATGTATACAGGCAAAGATTTAGAAGCGAAAAATTATGACCGCTCCAAGAAAATGATGCTTTCACCTTTAACTGGCAGCCACGGTCCGCGCCAAGTTGTTACACACGAAGATTGGGAGACTCATCGCACAGTGCTAGATGATTATCTAGCACCGTATGAAGACATTGTTAAAACAGATTTTTCGTCGATGCGTTGCCACTGGTCGGATCCGGAAGTCTATGACGATCTAATTAATAAAATGAATGCGCGCATGAACCGTGGCGATGTGCCACTTAATTTAAATTCAACATCGCTGTTAACTCACGCCTATATGTATTCAGGTGATGCCGAATTGAAGACGACGATGTTGGAATATCTTGAAGCTTGGATGGCGCGCAAAGATGAAAACGGTGGAATCATGCCGGATAACATCGGCACCAGTGGTGCAATCGGCGAGTTCAACGATGGCAAGTGGTGGGGCGGCTATTACGGTTGGCGCTGGCCGCATGGCTTCATGACAATCATGGAACCAATCACCAATGCAGCGATGAACGCCGTGCTTTTGACCGGTGATTACAAGTATCTGGATCTGCCGAGATCACAATTTGATTTGATTTGGTCACTTCGCAAAGAGATTGATGGCCTGATAAAAGTTCCACATCGCCACTTTGATGCCGGTTGGGCAGATTATCGATTGCCATCTGCGCGACACATGATTTATATATGGACTACTTCAATGGCACAAGAAGATCTTGATCGCATTTTGGCTTTGCCGCGCGATAACAATTGGGGCGCTGTTTATATCCCAGGTGTTTCAGGGGGAGAGAAGGGAACCGGGCGCGATACCAAGCATTACATCGCTAACACCTTGCCATGGTTCCAATTCGTGCAAGGACACTTACCAAATTATCCAGTTGAGATTTTGCAAGCAAACCTTGAACTTATCAAGATTCAGCTACGTAAAATGAGATCAAATACTGGCAATCCCCGAAACTGGGATAGTTATGATCCAGCAACTGCCGATGAAGTAGTTGGCCTTGATCTGCGCGTTCCTGGATATAACATCCATGCTTGGCAAGAATTTAATCCTGTTTACTTTGAAGGATTGGGTCAGATGGTCTTTGGTGGTCCGATGCATATTTCTCATGGCGGATTGCAACATGGCAAGGTTCGCTTCTTCGATGGCCAATTAAAGCGTCCTGGTCTGCCACCAGATGTTGCAGTAATTGTCGATGGAATGGATGCGACTACTTTATCTATGCAAGTTGCCAATATCGGCAGCGCTGCGCAAGAGCTTTTCATCCAGGCGGGAACATTTGGCGAACATCGTTTTGAATCGGTTGAGATAACTGGCGCTGATGGAACAATTCAAAATATGGATATTGCATCTAAATGGTTCGCACTTGATCTAGTTGGGGGAGCGGTTGCTTCACTTAAATTTAAGATCAGCCGTTATGTCAACGATCCAAGTTACGAGACTCCGTGGTCATCACGCAGTGATTGGGATCCAATCATCAAGGGGCGCAATTTGTGATTTGGACGCAGTGGAGTGATCTAAAGATTCCTAACGGGCTTACACATCTGCCGACCGATGGCGTGACTCCACGACAAGAAGATTTGAGCAAGATAACTTTCTACGTACCCGCTTATATGTTTGGTGCTGCCGCACTTGTTCCAATTGCCAAGATGAGTTCTTTGAAGGTTATCCAATCTCCAAACGCTGGCGTAGATGACGTCATTGCTCTGCGCCCTGCCGGAGTTACTTTATGCAACGCCGCAGGTGTGCATGATGCCTCCACTGCCGAACTTGCGGTTGGGCTGGCAATTGCAGCCCGGCGCGGTTTTGCGCAATTTGCTAAAGATCAAAGCGCCGGTAAATGGTCACACACCACATTTGCCTCTCTTACTGATTCAAAGATTGCAATCGTGGGTCATGGAAATATTGGAAAGACCATTGCTGGCATGCTCGCTGGTTTTGAAGTTGAGATAACTTCGTTTTCAAAATCAGGTTCTGATGGTGCAGTGACCATGGATAAATTTGATGCCTTACTTCCTACCTTTGATGTGATTATCTTGATCGTTCCGCTAAATTCAGAAACTCGCCACCTAATGAATTCGAATCGACTTGCTGCGATGAAAGATGGAGCGGCGTTGATCAACGTGGCACGTGGCGCAGTTGTTGACACCGATGCTCTGCTAAAAGAATTACAAGCCGGGCGAATATCTGCAGGACTTGATGTAACTGATCCTGAGCCACTTCCAGCAGGCCACCCACTGTGGAGCGCGCCCAATACTTTCATCACTCCACATGTTGGTGGAGATTCACGAGCATTTGAACCGCGCGGACGTGCACTTGTGGAAGAACAATTAGCCCGATTTGCCGCAGGTCAAGCTTTGATAAATATTGTTGTACAGGGTTAATTAAAGAATAGCCACCGTGTGCTTGTCGATGAAGTCCCAATCGTAATCAATGCAGAGACCCTCACCTTCTGGGGCCATTACATAACCGTCGATGATATTTAGCTGGCTCTTTGTACCAAAATTGAAATCATCGAACGGATATAGCGTCTCAAAGAACTCGCAGTTGCTGATGGCAAGTGACGGATGCAATTGAACTTGTTCTAGTCCATGATAAATAGTTGTATGGAGTTCGCACTTAACACCGAAGGATTCGGCCAAGTGAGCGGTCTTCATAACCGCTGTAATACCGGCACGCCAAGAGACATCGGTACGAACAATATCTACGATGCCATCTTTGATGCAGTTTGCAACAGAATAGTTATTGCCAGCAATTACTTCGGTTCCGCAAATTGGAATATCAAGCTTTTCGCGAAGTTTCTTAAGGCTGTGTAGATCAACATCAAGTAGCGGCTCTTCCAGCCACTTGTAGCCCAGCTTTTCTAATTCGCGCCCAGCTTTTAGCGCTTCTTCATACGAATACATGATGACGGGATCTGCCATTAGCGTGAAGTCATCACCTACTGCCTTGCGCACAGCGCGATAGCAAGCGATATCTAGATCAAGGCCTCCTGGTGGGTGAAGCTTGTATCCCTTGTACCCTTTTGCTTTTACTTCAAGTGCTTGCTTTGCATAATCTTCAGGGCCTGGCAAGAACATAGAAGAGACATATAGCGGAACTTTCTCACGGGCTGCACCTAATATTTTATAAACCGGCAAGTGCGCCATCTTTCCGACGATATCCCAACATGCATTATCAAATGGTGCGTAAGAGTAAATCGGAACGTGATTCCAGCGACGATCAAAGAGTTCAAAATCTTTAATATTCTTTGCAGAACTATGCGCGCTACGTCCGATAAAAAATGGTTTTACTTGCGACATAGTTGCCGCTGCGGCCTTGGCATCTTGCGCGCCAAAGCCAAAGGAAGTTCCCTTAACGCCATCTTCGGTAGTAATTGTGATGACCGTAAAATCAGGTCGAGATCCTCCTGGCAGCTTTACGGCAGCAACGGCATCTTTTGATTCTGGTACGTCGGAGCCGCGACAAGCGCGTATTTCAATATCTTTAATAATCGATAAGCCCACGTGAATTCCTATCCGCTAAAAAATCCTATAGGAAAACCTAGTGCGCTAAAAAGCGTTGGTCAAGGATCTTTGCGCTTTATTTTTTATTAATTGCTTGTGCTGCAGGGGAGAAGCGCTTTAGTGATGACTCGATATGTGCGTGCATCGCAGTTCGTGCCGCTTTGGAATTCTGATCGATAATCGCTTTAGCAATCACATCGTGCTCTTTAATCGCGAGCTGTCCAGAACCGACTTGGTAATACTCTTCAAAAAGATCTTGCACGAATTTGGCTCGGCTCTCACCTTCGATTAAATGAAGTTTGTTGGCCATATAGAGTCGGAAGAGATGTAGGTGGCAATGGGTGCGCTCGTATGAATCTGCAACAGATTGGTTGCCAGAGATACTCGCAATCAGTGCATGAAAGCGTGCATCATGTTCGGTCAACGCCTGAAATTGGTCATCGCCAGAAATTTTAAGGGCAGTTTTCGCACTTTGCATCTCTGCCTTAAGCGCGGTCTTGCCGGTGTTATCAACTAACTTAGCTGCTTGCTCGGCAGCCCATGGCTCAATTAATAAACGAAACTGAAAAAGATCGTTAAACTCTTTTAGTGAAAGCAAAGCAGTTGCTTTGTAACCTTTTAGCGGCTCTTTTGCAATCAAGCCATCTGATTCAAGTCGGGCTAAGGCTTCACGGACAGGCGTTTGGGAGACATCTAGCTGCACTGCAAGGGCATCGATATTTACTTTAGCGCCAGGTGCGATTTCATGATCAAAGACCATCGCTTTAATCATCTCGTATATGTCATCAGATAAAACTGAACGACGTGGTGCGCGCTTGGCACGTGGCGATGATGCGCTCTTTTTAGTTGGCACTTATCACTCCACTCAGATTAGAAATTACTTGCGAAGGCGTAATCCTTGCATACCGCCATCCACATTGAGAACGGTGCCAGTGGTAGATGCTTGGCGAGGGCTGGCTAGATAGATAATTGCGCTAGCAACTTCATCTGCGCTGACTAAGCGACCCATAGGTTGACGCGCTTCAAGTGCGGCACGCTCTGCAACTGGATCTGCAGCCTGAGATAGCAAGCGAGAGATCCATGGAGTGTCGGCAGTACCTGGTGCAACGCAGTTAACGCGAACCTTGTCTGGAATTCCATCAGCTGCCATGGCAAGGGTTAGTGAGAGCACTGCGCCTTTGCTCGCAGAATAAACCGCGCGCTGTGGCAGGCCAGCAGTTGCTGCAATTGAGCAAGTATTAACAATTGAGGCAACCTTGCTCTTTTTCAAAAATGGCATTGCGGCAGCGCTAACACGACCCATACCGAAAACGTTAACGCCAAATACTTTTTGCCACTCTTCTTCTTTGGCATCGGTTATAGATCCGATCGCACCGACACCCGCGTTGTTAGCCAAAATATCAATCACATCTGTGGCTTTAGCAATTTCTGCGAAAGCCGCTGCTACTTTGATTGCATCAGATACATCACATTGAATATATGTTGCAAACTTTGCCATGTCGCCTTCGTTTATATCTAGACCAAAAACTTTCGCTCCAGATTCTGAAAGCAATCGCGCCACCGAGAGGCCAATTCCAGAACCTGCTCCAGTTACAACTGCAGTGAGACCTTTGAATTCAGTACTCATGCCCATGCTCCATTCTTCCAGTATATGCCATCAGGGAATTGAAATGTATCGATACTTGCTTGATGTATTTCAGCACCTGCACCAGGTTGTAAAGGTGCCATGTAATTGCCATTTTGTATATCGGTCGGAACCACAAAATGTTCATGCAGATGATCTACAAACTCAACGATGCGCCTTGGATGATGCCCAGTTACTGCAACTGCATCAAACATCGCAAGATGTTGCACCATCTCGCATAGGCCAACTCCACCTGCATGTGGACAAACTGGTACAGAATATTTGGCCGCCATCAAAATATTTGCCAAATTCTCATTAACTCCGGCTACACGCGTGGCATCGATCTGCATTACAGAGAAGCCTTTAGCCTGAAGTAGTTGCTTGAAGATGATACGAGATCCAGCCATTTCGCCAGTTGCTACACGAGTTGGTGCGATCCCAGCTGCAATCTTGGCGTGCCCGACGACATCGGTTGGCGAAGTAGGCTCTTCAATCCAAGATAATTTAAACTCTTTCAACTCATTTATCCAAGAAATAGCCTCATCAACATCCCAAACTTGGTTGGCGTCGATGGCGATTGCATAATCTGGCCCGACTAGTTCGCGCACCTTGCGAAGACGACGTTTGTCATCTTCCAGGGATTTACCGCATTTATATTTCAGTAATTTAAACCCTTGATCCATCGCTTCTTGAGTTAGTTTTAACATCTTCTCATCGGTGTAACCGAGCCAGCCCGGTGAAGTGGTGTACGCGGGGACTCCGATAGCCCGTAGCTTTGCCTCGCTATCTGCCTTGTAATCGACTTGGCGATTTAAAATATCCAGCGCTTGCTGTTTGTTTAGCGCATCTGTTATGTATCTGAAATCAATAGCGTTAACTATCTGCTGCGGACTTAAATCCGATAGCAATTTCCAGAGCGGGACTTTTCGTTCTTTGGCAAACAAATCCCAGAGCGCATTTAAGACGCCGCCGGCGCCCATATGGAAAACACCATAATCCGGGCCGAGCCAACGCAATTGCGAATCTCCGGATAATTCGCGCGCAATATTTCCGATATTTTCTAGCGCATCTGCAGTATCTAACCCAACAATTTTTTCACCTAGAATATTTAGCGCTTTAATCTGTACTTCATTGCCGCGACCAATAGTGAAAACTAGCGAATCTCCATGAGCCCCAGCGTCGGTATTGATCCGCAGGTACGCGCCCGAATAATCGGGATCCTGATTCATGGCATCTGAACCGTCTAGCATTTTTGACGTTGGGAATCTAACGTCGAATGTTTCGATGCCGGTAATTTTTGACATTATTTAACGTATCTCTCTAAGCCTTTGGGTATTCCAGTTTCCTGCCAAACGGATTCAAAACCAACTCCTGGCGCAGTCGGCGCATGCACGTGTCCATCTGCATGCACGAGGGCTTCACGCCTGAGGGGATTACCCCAGACGAGAGATTCATAGGCAGTGGTGTTCTTGATCGCCATACACAAGTGTGCACTTTCCAAGCCCATGCCGTGGACTTCTGCGCGCAGGTGATAAGCGTCTGCTAGATGGGCGATGCGCATTGCACCGGTAAAGCCGCCCTTTAAGAAAGTGCTAGTACGCAAACTTGTCGCCACACCAGTTGCCACGAAGTCACCAGCGTTCATGTGTGATCCATCAGTTACTTCACCAAGTAAAAGAGGAACACGTACGCGTTCGCCCAACCACTTGTATGCAGTCACACTAAATTCGCGCATCGGCTCTTCATACCAAAGATAATTAGCCTCATCTAAGGCATGTCCGAGGTAAACCGCATCTTGTAAATCAAAGGCAGCTGATCCGTCGTACATTAATTCAACATCTGGTCCAACGTGCGCGCGAAGCGCTAAACAAAGTTCGGCATCTCGCTTAGCATTTCCGAAGGCGTGCAATTTAATCATGGGATAGCCAAGTGCTAACGCTTGATCTGCAATATCTAAAAACTCTGAGATAGAAGAGTAAGTAACGGTTGAGGCATAAGCAGGAAGCTTTGTGCGATATCCACCAAGTAATTGATGTACTGGCAAACCAGCTTGCTTTCCGCCGATGTCCCATAGCGCAATATCGACTAGGTGAGATAAGTTTGGTGCAAATCTTTCAATTCGATCTAGCTCCCAAACGCGTTCCCACAAATGTTCGCGTTGTAATGGATCTTGCCCAACCAATTCTGCTCGAAAGCGCCGATTCACATAATCTTGAAGGATTACTCCGCGATTGGTTGAGGCAAAACCAGTGATACCGGCATCGGTTTCAACCGCCAACCATGCACCCAGAGTTGAGGGTTCTGAGCCAGGGATGCGGTCGCGCCAGACAAATTCGGGCGTAAATCCAGGGCGTTCCTCTAGGACTACTTCAACGTGAGTGATTTTCAAGGCTGACCCCCTTTTTTGAGCGGAACTTGGGAAAAAGATATCGAAAAGAAATATTTGAAATGCTATACGAAATAGTATTCTTCCCCTACTATTTCGGCAACTGAGCGAACTTCAAATTTGGGGCATAGTCTCAGGAAAATGAAGGAGGAATCTTGAAAAGAAGTAAATTTTCGGTCGCATTGATGACAATCAGTGCATTGCTAGCTGGCGGTTTTGCAGCGAGCCCTGTATCAGCGGCAATTCCAAGCATCACGATCTGGGTGGATGCTCCGAGACTTCCTGGTGCGCAGGCTTATGCGGCGGCTATGAAGGGCAAGGTTAATGCAAAAGTTGAACTGCATGACCAGGCCGACATGTTGAGAAAAGTAAACCTATTCAACCGTGTTAAAAAGGGATGGCCAGATGTTGTGTTTGGCCCACCTAACGATGTAGGTCCACTAATGGATGCTAGCTATGCACTTGAATTGAATAAGCATGCGGATGCTGCATTTTTGAAAGATATAGCGCCCTTTAATGGTTGGTGCAAGCTCGCCACGGGTCAATACATGTGCGTTAAGGACGATATTGCACAGACCGTCTTGTGGGTTAACACCAAGCTAATGAAGGACTTCGGATATACCGTTCCGAAGACAATGAAGGAGTTCGCACAAATCGGTGCAGATATTGCTGCTAACCACAAGGGATACAGCTTAGGTGCACTCGGTGACCTAGGAATGTACTCATCATATCTGTGGCCTTCACAATGCCCAATGAATGAGGCAAAGTCCGGTGACTTGGTTCGCATTGCCCCTAAGTCTCCAAAGTGCACCCGTGTCGCAGCGTTGTTGCAACCGATGGTCAACTCAGGCGTTCTTTCGACTTCTGCACCGTGGGATGCCGACTTCCTTGAAGACTTCGCAAAGCCAAACAAGGTGGTAATGACTATTGGTCCATCTTGGTTTGGTGAATACATTATCCGACCAGCCTCCTCATGGAACGTACCAGCTGGCCAGATGACCGCTGAGGAAATGCCTTTGTGGGAAGGTGAAAAAGTGAACTATTCGGGAGAATGGGGAGGCGGCATCTACACCGTTTCTAGACATTACGCGACTCCGAAGGTCGCCATGGACTTCATTAAGTTCATGATTTCCGACAAGCGTGTTGTGGTCGATGCCAAGAACCCAGATGGTTCTCGCGGTGTCGTGACATACCCAGCGTCATTGGCAGGGGTAAAACTCTGGCAAGATAAATTGAATAAAGATAAGTACTACGCGAAGACTCCTATTCCGGCTATGAATTCAGCTGGAGCGAAAATCTACCTTGGTGAGAATTTCGTGAGTTACGACTCATGGGGATCTATGCAAGGAGCCTTTGGAGCCGACTTTAAGAAGAACAAAGATGTTCAAGCCGCAATTGATGCCGCGGCGAAGACTCTGAGTTCATTAGCAGAAAAACTCGGTTACAAAGTTCAAACTAGTTAATCAGAATGCTTTGTGGTGAGTAGCCATAAAGCTTTCTAGAGAATCAGGTTGGCCAATCAAATGGCCAACCTGATTCTCAACTATTAATGGCTTCTAGCCAATAAAATTTGTCAGCGAATCGGGAGTGATACGAGTGCAAGTGAAATTAAAATCAAAAAGCAGTTTCGCGATGTATGTGATGGTGTTGCCATACATGACACTCTTATTGGTATGGGGAATTTTACCTATTTTCTTGGCATTTTTGGAGGTGCCTCACGAATCTAGAGCAAATCCCGATGGAGGTTGGGATGCATTTAAAATTGTTGTTCAAGACTTTAGATTTTTGCCTGCACTGATTCACGTTTTGCAGTTTATGGCAATATTTGTTCCTTCCACTCTGATTGCAGTGATCGTTTTTTCTTTGATGTTAGATCTAAATCCCGGCAAGTGGAAGAAGTATCTTCGACTCGCATTCATCATGCCAGCCTCTGTTTCCGGAGCTGTTGCGGTTCTGGTTTGGTATGCGATGTTGCAGCCAACCTTCAGTCCCTTACAAGGCCCACTAAGTTTTTTTGGAATAACAGATAGCGCTCAGATATTTCAGACAAAGAATCTACCGGTGATACTTGGAATCATGGCATTCTTCTCAATTGCAGGGTATTGGATTGTAATTCAATACGGATCGCTACAGTCAATTTCGAACGAGGTGATTGAGGCCGCGCGAATTGACGGGTGCTCAGGTTTCCAATTAGCGTTGAGAATTAAGTTACCAATGATTAAGAAATATATTATTTACATGTGTATTCTAATTTTTGCAGGTGGCTTACAGATATTTGTTGAACCACAACTCCTAAATGAGGGCGTTCAGCGCGGTATGGCAGAAGATTGGTCTCTTGATCAATTGGCTTACACCCTCGCTTTTCTTGATGGCGATTTCGGTGGAGCTGCTTCTTTAGCAATTATCTTGCTCATACCAACAATCATTTTAGCCTTGATCGTAATTTATAAGACTGACATGTTTGAAGAAGCTAACGAAGATATAAAAACTAAGAGAGTGCAAGCATAATATGTCAGTTCTAATTTCTCGCTATCGGATTGATCGCAAAATTCGTCAAGAGAGTTTGATAGGCACGTTGGCTGCGAATTTTGCATTGATAGCCTTTGCAGTTTTGAGCGTATTGCCAATTCTGTGGCTACTGCTTGCACCCTCGAAGACTGATCCTGAGATTACCGATCGCCATCCGCTGGCATTCGGTCAATTTTCAGGTTATTTGACGGCTTGGAAAAATCTACAGTCTTTCAATGATGGTGTCGTACTCACTTGGGCATTGAATTCGATTTGGATCAATGCTGCTATTGTCGTCTTGGCAACTGCAACAGCCACGCTCGGAGGATTTGTACTAGCCGCCAGCAAAATTAGAATAAAGAGAGTTCTAATGGTTGGCACACTGATCACCATGTTAACGCCTCCTATGGCGTTGGTGGTGCCGATCTTTGTGCTGATAGATAAATTAGGTCTAATGGACAGACCTTTAGGGGTTATTTTGGTATGTTCGTTATATCCGTTTGGAACATTTCTTGCTTATATTTATTTTTCAACAACAATTCCAACCGAGCTTTACGAAGCAGCAAAGATGGATGGTTGTAATGACTTTCGTCTATTCACAAAGATCGCGCTTCCACTTTCGTGGCCCATTGTTTCACTACTGATGTTTTTTGCATTTGTTGGAAACTGGGCGAACTTCTTCCTTCCTTATGTATTGCTGCCATCGCCAGAGAATTATACGTTGCCGATTGGTCTTGGATTCTTGTTCTACTCGACGCCGGCAATTAATCCGGGTGTTGGTGCAACTTCACTACCAATCTTTAAGCCAGAAATTGCGCTAGCAGGAATTCTGGTGGCGTTACCAATCATGCTAGTTTTCATGTTTGCTCAAAAGAGATTGATTCAAGGAATGCTTGCCGGTTCAATAAAAGAGTAATGCCGATACTGCTGTGAATTGGAGAAATTACAATGTTGCATCCTCAGTGTGAGTCTTTCTTAGCGCCCGGTGCGGACGCGCCAGAGCTGATAGATCTGCCAATTTCTGTTGGTCGAAATGGCTCCTACGGTGCCATTTCTCTTTCTGGTGGAATAGATCCTGATGTTCTGATTCGCACTCAATTTATTCCGGGGGTAACCGCGGATCTAGCAATCAGGATTTACACACCCCCAACGACAGGCCCTCATCCAGGAATGTTGTATATACATGGTGGGGGATGGGCATATTTTTCGATTGATTTCTATGATGCTCAATTGAGCGCGCTTTCAAAGTTGACCGATTCGGTCATAGTTTCAGTCAATTATCAGAAAGCTCCAGAGCATAAATTTCCAATCCCGCACGATGACAGTTACATTGGCTTGAAGTGGCTATTTGAAAATAGCGACTCGCTATCCATAGACAAAAAACGAATTGGAATTGGTGGCGATAGTGCTGGGGCAAATCTGGCTGCAGGGGTTGCTTTGCGAGCTCGGGATGAAAAGGTGTTTCCACTTGCGTACCAACTATTGATCTACCCAGCCCTGGGAGTTGATTTTAACACTGAGTCCTATGTTAAAAACGGAACTGGCTTTGGCTTGACCAAGCGGACGATGTCCTGGTTGTGGAGTCTTTACCTTGATCGCCCAGAAGATTGGGAGAATCCTTATGCAGTTCCACTTTCTTCAGTTGATCTTCAGGGTCTCCCACCAACAATTGTTATCACAGCAGAGTACGACGTTCTTCGTGATGATGGAATCACTTACGCTAACCGATTATTGGAAAAGGGAGTCTCTGTCATTCATAAAGATTTTGATGGAATGATTCATGGATTCTTTAACTATGGAACTCAAATTGATGAGGGATTTCTCCTGAGGAATTGGATTAGCAGTTCAATAAATAATTTACTTGCTAAATAGCCAAATTTCGAATCGCTGAGTTAAACCGCTGCTGAATTTCAATAGCCGACTTTGCTATTGGATGAAGTTTGTCAACGTAGTTCTCTTCGCCCCATCCAAATTCCGTATAGATATGAGAGCGGGCTTTGAGAAAGTCTGAGCGGGATAAGGCAGCAGAATACAAGCCAGAATTCAAAATGTTTGATGTTTCTTGATTACCAAATATTGGGGCGTCGGCTCCCTTCATGTCTGCTTCTATTGGATTAGTGAAGAAGTAACCTGGCAAATCATCCTCTGATGCCGTCGCGCCAAGCGCTCCGTTAAGCAAACGTTGCAGGCACAACCTAGTCATCCCCAGTGAGAATAAACCTTCTCTATCTAACGCGATACCAGTAATTTCATCTGTCATGGCGTAAATGTGTGAGAGTCGTAAATCGCGCGTTGGAGGTGATGCAAAGATACAAACTCCAAGTGCATCCAGAGCACTCCATAGTTTCCAAATTTCTACTATCGCAGGAAATCTTCGCGAATCAAGGGTCGCTACCGGCAATCCTCCTTCCGGGATTCCAAATTCTTCCCCAAATACGTTGTGCCTGTTCCAAGACCAGTTGGGATCAAAATCGATGTCGTGTTCTATCACGTCGTATCGAGGGCCAGTAGGGTTGAGAGCCATAGCAACACCGAGTCCCTGATTTCCGCGCGGGTCAAACGGCGGCAGCGGCATATTCTTCACGGAACGAGCCTGGCCATTCAGGGTTTTATTGACTACCTCGTCAACAATCGATTCCACAGACAGCTCACGATTTGGGTTTTCCTGTATCAAAAGCGCCGATACATAGAGGTGTTCGACTCCTATTTCGTGACAGTATGAATTAAATCGAAGAGCGCGATCTGAATCACAGTCACCCCATTGAGATGCGAATGCTGTGATGCCCAATTGATGCACTCGATAGCCATCAGTGTTTGAACTTGATTCCGCTCCGATTATTTTTAGGCAGTTCTGTACACATCCTGGGCAGCACGATTCATTGCCTTCAAGGGCTTTGGCCGTGAAATCATCTGGGCTAAATGTTTCGGTGATTTTTGGTAAGCGAGTTGCAAAATTTCCACCAGCTAGATATCCAGACAAGGTAGAGTTTACGAAAACACCAAATCCTGGTAGATCAAAATGAAATTTTGAGAGTATATTGCCGGCCTTGATACCACTTAAGTATTCAGTGGAAATTTGTTTACTCAGTCTGCCAGGAGTAACTTGCGGCAAGTCCTCGAGTGCCAAATATTTGACTTTTAACCGACCGAGTATTGCCCCAACACCTCCAGTTTGTGTTGGAAACCCAAAATCACAGACGACTGAGGCACAAACTTGTTCTTCTTCGCCAGATTTTCCAATCGCAACTAAGGTCTCATTCTTCTTTTTCGCTTGATTTATTGTTACCCAAACAGATGCTCCCTTTAAGTGAGATGAGTCTTCAAACTTAACATCAATACCACTTGTGGATTTCTCTATTCGTAAACCGGTAAGTGAATTCGCGCGTCCGATCAAGACAATGCAATCTAGTTCTAAAGATCGCAATCTCGAAGCTAATCTTCCCTCGACTTTTGCTTCAATTAGCCTGCCAGATTGTGGAGAAATTCCGGTAAATGTTGCAACTGCCAGTCCCACACCGGAATTCCCGCTCAGGATGCCACGTCCAATTACTAGAAAGTCTTCATTCATCATTTCCGTAAATTGATTATCGCTCGCATAGTAATTAGCAAGGAGAAGGCTTACTGGTAAGAGAGATTGGTGAGGAACCTCAATAACTTTAGAACTGCGCGATTTTAGATCGACTTGAAGGATTCTCCGGAAATCTCTATTTCCCATTTTTGCCACCTATCGAGTGCTATTGACGCTGACTATTGGATCCTATAGTATCCGATTTCACTAAAATTTGAAGATGCTTCAGGAGGTCAATTCATGGCAGATCACCTGGCAAGACTTGGCGGACATTGGGGCCGAATCGCTTTTGTTGATTTAGCCTCGGAGCAAATTCGATACGAAGAACCAGATTCAACTTTCTACCGACGGTACGCGGGCGGTGGTGCACTTGGCGCCTATTTCATCTTGCGCGATATGCCACGAGGCACTGATGCATTTAGTTCTGAAAATGTTTTTGTAATTACCAGTTCGGTTGTTGCTGGTGTGGATGCCGCGGGATTGAGCAAACATTCGATTCTTGCCAAAAGCCCTTTAACGGGAGGAATGGGTGAGTCGCAATCCGTAAGTCCACTCGAGCTCGAATTAAATTGGCTTTGGTCATCCCGGTAAATGACGACAACTACAGCGCATAACGATCGAGTTCAGTTAAGAACTGGCCTCGAAATCTCACAGATGGGTTTGGGGACTGCCACATTTGGCGGGCTCTATACATCTATGTCGCAAGAAGAATGTGATGCTGCAATTGATTGCGCCCTTGATAACGGGATTACCTATATCGATACGGCACCGCATTATGGAAAAGGAACTGCCGAACGCCGCTTAGCGAAATCACTAAAAGGCAGACCTCGCTCCAGTTTTGAAATTTCTACAAAGATCGGGCGCCTACTCGTTCCAACTGAGTATGAAGCAGAATCTGACTTTGCTGATACAGATACTTCGGTAACCAGAGTTTTTGATTTCTCTGTAGGCGGAGTCGAGAAGTCATTTCGCTCTAGCTTGGAACGTTTGGAGCTTGAGAGCGTTGAAATATTGATGATTCATGATCCAGACAACAACGCTGATGCCGCAATTCGCGAATCATTTCCCGCTCTTTTTAAGATGCGCGAAAAAGGGATTATCAAGGCGATTGGGGTTGGAATGAATCAATCTGCAACGCCGGCACGTTTGATCAAAGAGACTGATATTGATTTAGTACTTATTGCCGGCCGTTATTCACTTCTTGATCAACGCGCTCTTGCAGATTTATTACCCGCCGCATCAGAGCGTGGCGTTGACATAATTGCAGCTGGTGTTCTCAACTCGGGAATCCTGGCAAACCCAATTAAGGGTGCAACATTTGATTATGTGCCAGCATCAGATGAGATTTTAGCCAAAGCACAGCGAATCAAAGCGGTCTTAGATAAAGAAAACATTCCGCTCACTGCTGCAGCGTTGCAATTTCCACTTCGACATCCGGCAGTTAAATGTGTTTTGATTGGTTGTCGCAGCACAGACGAGATTTTAAATAATGCTAAGAATTTAGATATGGATCTTCCAGAAGATATCTGGCAGAAAATTGAAGCAGTTCTCTAGAGAGTTGATGACAAATGCCATTACACCCACAAGCTAAAGCATTTCTTGATGGAATTGCTGCACTGAATCCGCCCGATATATCTGAGGCTGGAGCCTTTGTTGCCCGCAGTAATTCACATGGTGAGCCTGATATTTCAGGGCCAATTGATCCGACTGTGCGCATTGATAACCGATTCTTTACTTCAAGCACCGCCGATACTTATATAAAGGTCTACACGCCAGCAGGTTCTGGCCCATTTAACGCACTGGTCTATTTCCATGGCGGTGGCTGGGTCGTTAACTACGTTGCTAAATATGATGCGCAATGTGCAGCCCTGGCAACCATGACTAATTCGGTTGTCATATCAATTAATTATCAGAAGGCGCCAGAACATAAGTTTCCAATCCCATTTAATGATTGTTATGAAGGTCTGCAATGGGTAATTGCCAACGCGAAGGAACTCAATATCAAGAGCGATAAAATTGGCGTTGGCGGTGATAGCGCCGGTGGAAATCTGGCATCTGCTGTAGCCCTAGCCGCACGTGATCGCGGCGTTAAGTTGGCTTATCAACTCTTGATCTATCCCTGCAATGGGCCCGAATACGTTGATTCACCTGATGTGCCTAACGCCGAAACTTTTGGCTTAACCCAACGTGGGATGAAGTGGCTTTGGGAGCAATATTTAAATGGTCCAGTTGATCGCACCAATCCATATGCGGTGCCGCATTCTGCAAAAAATTATGAAGGTTTGGCACCTACCGTTATCTTCACCGCTGAATACGATGTATTGCGCCAAGATGGTATCGATTATGCGGCAAAGCTAAAGGCTGCCGGTGTTCCAACCGCCTATATCGATTGCCACGGGATGATCCATGGCTTCTTTAACTATGGAAAATATATTGATGAAGGTATCAAGATCCGCACTTGGATTGCTGCCGAAATTAATAAGGTACTAGGCAAATAATTATGGCTACCCAGTTAAAAGGTATGACGTGGGATCACCCGCGCGGTCTTGATTCGGTCGTTAACTCTGACGATCTTTTGCAAGAGCGCTGTGGCATATCCGTTAACTGGGATGCTCGTTCGCTACTCGCATTCGGCGATCAACATATCTCTGAATTCTATGAAGAATATGATCTAATGATTATCGATCACCCACATATTCCAGATGCAGTCCATGCCAAGGCGGTAATCGCTTTTGAAGATGTGGCAAGTAAAGAGCAGCTCGAACTATTAGAGCGCACCAGTGTTGGGCAATCTCATGCATCCTATAAATATCAAGGAAAACATTGGGCACTTGCAATCGATACTGCAGCACAAGTAAGTGCCTACCGACCAGATAAAGCAGATAGCGCACCAGTGTTTTGGAGTGATGTCTTTGATTTAGCGCGCACTGGCAAGTTGCTCTGGCCGCATAAGCCGGTAGATGCCTTCAGCACCTTTGCAACTCTGATGGCACAGAAAGGTGCATCTATTACCGCTAGCGAAAGCTACATCGATCAAAGCGTGGCGCTAGAAGTTCTGGAATTTATGGTTGAACTATCGGCGCTAGTACCTGATTTCTGTTCAAGCAGTAACCCAATTGATATTGCAGAGCGCTTAAGTGTAGGCGATGATTATTCACACGGAATTTGTATGTATGGGTATAGCAATTATTCACATAAAGGTTTTAGAAAACATCGTTTGGTGTATGAAGATGTGCCATCTTTCGATGGCCAAGCCTCTGGGTCACAGCTAGGTGGCGCAGGCGTTGCTATCTCAAGTAAGAGTAAGAATGTTGAAGCTGCAGCAACTGCCGCGATCTTGCTGTCACTACCTGAAATCCAAGCAACAACATATGGTTCTGCAGGAGGACAGCCTGGCAATTTGGTGGCTTGGAAGAACGGTTCGTTAAATGATCTAACCCTTAACTTTTATCGCAACACCTTGCGCACCTTAGAGCGCGCCTGGGTGCGACCACGAGTATTGGGTTGGCCAGATGTGCAGTACCAAAGTTCGCTAGTGATACATAAGGCATTGACTTCAAGACGAGTAAATGCCAGCGTTGTTTCAGAGATCGCATCCATGTACCAGAAATATGTAAAGGAATAAGAGAAAAATGAAACGCTATTTTGAGGAATATGAATTAAATTCGGTTCAGATAAGCATGGGTCGAACAATTACTGAAACGGATATTGTTATTCACGCTGGCCAAACCGGTGATTTCTATCCCCACCACATGGATGCTGAATGGTCTAAGAATCAGGTATTCGGTCAACGTGTGGCTTACGGGACCTTGATTTTAAGCGTTGCAGTGGGACAGCTAGCTCGCGAGATGAATGAAGTTGCTTTTAGTTATGGCTATGACAAGGTGCGTTTTATTTCGCCGGTATTTATCGGCGACACAATCACTTCTAAAGCAGAGATAATTACAAAGCGGGAGCATGCCAAGCGCGCTGCTGACTTTGGGTTAGTTGATGAGCAAGTAACTGTCACTAACCAACGTGGTGAGACTGTTATTGCCTTTATTCACGTATATATGGTGGAGAAGAAAAAATGACCTGGGCCCTTGATTCCCGCGTTCGTAGCGCGATGATTTCAGATTCACTCGATGTGCTTGGCGTTCGCAATAATGCGATGAGTGTGAGTGTTAAGGCACTTCGCCCAGATATGCGCGCTGTTGGTTTAGCTGCAACGGTGCAATTTGACGCAGATAGTCAATACGATCAAAAAGATCCTTATGGTGATGGCATTAATTTCTTAGATACTTTGCAACCTGGCGAAGTTGCTGTGGTTGCAACTGGGGGAGATGCGCTTTCTGCCTTTTGGGGAGAGCTCTTTTCGGCAGCGGCTAAAGGTCGCGGCGGAACCGGGGTTGTTGCCGATGGCCCTTTGCGAGATACGGAGCAGATAGTCGGGCTAGATTTTCCAGCATTTGGTTACGGAACTCGTCCCTTAGATTACAAAGGACGGATGCGAATTAAGGCGATGCGCACAACCGTTGTTTGCGGGGGAGTAGAAGTTAATCCCGGCGATGGAGTAATTGCTGACGCTGATGGAATTGTGGTTGTGCCAGCACAACATTTAGCAAAGGTGACCGAGTTGGCCAATGCTCGCGCAGCTACAGAAAAGAGTGTTTTAAAGGATTTATTGGCCGGCAAAAGCGTAAGAGAGGTATGGAACGCATACGGCGTTCTATAGGAAAAGGAGATAACCATGGCGAGAGAACTAATCGATACCCATCAACATCTTTGGGTTATGAGTGAACGTGCGTATTCGTGGATCGCACCTGAATACGGTCCGCTATACGATGATTTCACACCAGAGCGACTTGCTCCCGAAATCCCTGCATCCGGTGTTACTGGTTCAGTTCTGGTTCAAGCAGGGGATACATATGAA
>Ga0209298_10000835_pt1 | contig 20661 bp, 11 predicted proteins | sample S_140806_EF_Meta_FD_187325 | JGI IMG/M metagenome (GOLD analysis project Ga0209298, IMG submission 187325) | Freshwater microbial communities from Lake Simoncouche, Canada to study carbon cycling - S_140806_EF_MetaG (SPAdes) (version 2) | ecosystem: Environmental > Aquatic > Freshwater > Lake ...
GATTCCAGCGCGGCGATTTGGCCGTCGAGCTCGGCTCGGATGGCCTTCTGCTCGATGGTCATGAAAGTGTGGAGCGGGGCTTCGTCCTTCTTGTCGCTGTCGGCGCTTTGGTTGAGGAAGGCGTAGGAGCGGAAGTATTCCGTGATCGTGATCGGGTCGTATTTGTGGGTGTGGCACTGGGCGCAGGCCATCGTGGTGCCCATGAAGACGGCGTAGGTCGTGTTAACCCGGTCGATGACGGCGGCATTGCGGAATTCCTCGTCGCTCGTGCCGCCTTCGTTCTGGGTCATCGTGTTGCGATGGAAGGCCGTGGCGATGAGCTGGTCTTCGGTCGGATTGGGGAGCAGGTCGCCGGCCATCTGGTCGATGACGAACTGGTCGAATCGCTCGTTCTGGTTGAGCGCCTTGATCACCCAGTCGCGGTAGGCCCATATCTCGCGTCCTGGATCGCTCGGGTAGCCGGCGCTGTCGGCATAGCGTGCCAGATCGAGCCACTGGCGGGCCCAGTGTTCGCCGTAGGCTGGCTTGGCGAGAAAGGAGGCCACGATGTCCTCGTGCTTGGCTCCAGAAAGCTTGGCGACTTCCTCGGGCGTGGGCGGCAGGCCGGTGATGTCGAGCGCGAGGCGGCGAATCAGGATGGCCTTGGGTGCTTCTGGCGACCAGGTCAGGCCTTCTTTCTTTTGGCGGTCGGCAAGGAAGGCGTCGACGGGATTGGTTTCGCTATTATTTGGAACGGACGGTCGGACGACGGGTTCGTAGGACCAGTGGCGACCCCACGGGGCGCCTTGCTTTATCCATTCTTTGAGGAGGGCGACCTGCGCGGCGGGAATCGTCTTATGCTGCTTCGGGGGCGGCATCACGTCATCGGGGTCCGTCGACTCGATGCGCTTGATGAGTTCGCTCTGCTCGGGTTTTCCCGGCAGGATGACGAATTCGCCCTTACGGTCGCGCTTGGCGTCCTGTTCGTCGTCGAGGCGTAGCTTTCCCTTGCGCCCTTTCTCGTCCGGGCCGTGGCACGCGATGCAGTTCTCCGAAAGAATCGGGCGGATCTGCCGGCTGAAGTGGATCGGTTCGGCGGAGCACAGGGCACCGACGAAGACGCCGAGGAAAAGGGTGGCCTTGGAAGGCATAAGGTTAGGACAGGCGGAGGAACAGGGGAGTTCCGCCGTATGGCTTATAAAAGAGACCGCCGACCCCGGGATTTCAACCCCAACATAGGCACGTTTCCGCCCTTAACTTGTCCTTTTCCGTCTGCCGATGATTTCAGCGATCGGCCTTCAGGAAGGCGATGGACAGAGGAACTTGGGTCAGGGAGTGGGAACTCTCGTCCTCGAGGTAGTAGTGCTTCACGCCGGCCTTCCTGGCGGCGGCGAAGATGGCGGCCTGGTCGAGCTGGCCGGTGCCCAGGGTCACATCGTTATCGGAATCATATTTATGCCCCCAACTGCGTGGCAGGCCTTTGCGGACATCCTTCACATGCATGAGCGGGATACGGGCACCGTACTTCTCGAAGATCGCGACCGGGTCGGCGCCGGGGAGGTAGGCCCAGAGCACGTCGAGTTCGAAGCTCACGTCTTCGGGCCGGGTCTGTTCGTGGAGGAGGTCGTAGAGCGTGCCTTTTCCTTCGGGGGCGAATTCCATGCCGTGATTATGCAGCACGAAGGTCAGCCCATGCTTCTCGCGGAGCTGCTTGCCCATCGCGTTCATCTCGGCGGAGCGCTGGGTCGCGGCGGCCTTGTCGAACGGCGTCTTGCTAGAGGGCAGTGAGACTCGGACGTATTTCGCGCCGAGAGTCTTGGCGACGGCGGCGACCTCGTCGGTCTTCTTGAGCACGTCGTTATATGGGGCGCCGTAGGAGGAGCAGGTGATGCCGCGGGCGTCCATGAGTTCTCGGATCTTGGCGGGCTCCTGCCCGAAGAGATTGGACATCTCGATGTCGGTGATGCCGAAGCCCTTCACCTTATCGAAGGTCGCCGGCATGTCGGCCTTGAACTCATTACGGAACGTGTACGAGACTACGCCTGGGGTGCGGTCGAGCAATGGCGCGGCACCGACACCGGCGGTGGTGATAGCCAGAAGGAGTGCGAGGATTTGGCGCATGAGGCATTAGGGGGTCGCCCAGAGGCTGCTTCAACCCCCAAGCAGGAGACCCCGGGGATGTCGAAACATCCCCGGGGTCTTTAAATTGGTCGGGCAGGAGAGATTTGAACTCTCAGCCTCTGCTACCCGAAAGCAGCGCTCTACCAGATTGAGCCACTGCCCGACACGAGACATTAGCATAGACCAATCGGAGGGGGTGTTTTCAAACTAAATCCATCGCGAAAATCACGAGGGGTGGTGGACTTCGGCGTTTTTCGGCCCTAGTTGCAAGGATATGAACCTTACGGTACGACGTTCTAGTGAGCGCGGTTACGCCGATCACGGCTGGCTGGTGGCCCGTCACAGCTTCAGTTTCGCGGACTATTACAACCCAGCCCACATGGCCTTCCGGTCGCTACGGGTCATCAATCAGGATCTGGTGGCGCCTGGCATGGGTTTCCCGGCGCATGGCCATAAGGATATGGAAATCTTCACCTACGTCCTTGAAGGCGCCATCGAACATAAGGACAGCATGGGCAATCATGCGCAGCTCAAGCCGGGCCAGATCCAGGTCATGAGCGCCGGAAGCGGCGTGAAACACAGCGAGTTCAATCCTTCGAAGACCGAACGACTCCATCTCATCCAGGTCTGGATCATGCCGGACCGAGCCAACCTGAAGCCGCGTTACGCCGAATGGACGCCTACGCCGGAACAGCTTGAAGCGCCCAAGGTGCTCATCGTCTCGAACGATGGACGAGAAGGCTCGGCGCACATCAGCCAGGATGCGGATGTCTATCGCGTGAAGACGGCTTCCGCCGGGACCGTCTCGCATGAGCTGCGTCAGGGCAGGGGACTGTGGTTCCAGATGATCGCGGGCGAGGTCGAGATCGGTGGCGTGAAACTCTCGCCCGGCGATGCGGTCAAATCGGAAGACGCTGGAACCTACGCTTTCAACTCCGCCGGCCCACTCGAAGCCCTCCTCTTCGACCTCGCCTGAAATCGTCACAGTAATCCTGTATCATCCTTCCTTTATCTTCTATCTTCCATCCTGTATCTTCTCCCCATGTCCTCCCCCCATATCCCTCAGAAGTCTCCCATCCCCGTCCTTGTCGAAGCCGGTAAGACCTACTACTGGTGTTCTTGCGGACACAGCAAGACTCAGCCCTTCTGCGATGGCGCCCACAAGGGTTCCGCCTTCTCGCCGGTCCCTTATAAGGCTGAAAACAATGGTACCGTGTATTTCTGCGCCTGTAAGCACTCCAAGAAGGGCGCCCTCTGCGATGGCTCCCATAAGGCCCTCTCAAGTTAGCCCTTTTAAACCCCGTCATATCGGGTAAACTGCCTTTGCTATGAAAAAAATCCCCTGCATCGCTGCGCTCCTCCTCGGCTTGGCCTTTATCGTCTTTGGCCTCAACTTCTGGCTCCACTTCCTGCCGGCAAAGGGTGCGCCTGCTCCCGGAAGCTTCATGGCCCTGTTGGTCGCTTCGGGTTATTTCCCGATCATCAAGGCCCTTGAGGTCATTGGTGGCGTAATGTTGATCCTGCCCCGCACGCGCGTCTTGGGTCTCTTCCTCGTCGGTGCGATCCTGTTCAATATCGCCGCCGTGCATCAGTTCTTCTTCGGCGGCCTTAAGGACCCGACCGTCATCGGTCTTGTCGTCCTCGCCCTTATCGTCGCTTGGTCCAAGCGCTGCGCCCTCTGCTGCGTGAACACCTGTGGTTGCTCCAGCGGTTGTGGTTGCGGTACCAGCGGTGGCTGCGCCTGCGGCTCTACCGACAAGCCTGCCTCGACCGGTTGCTGCGGCGGCAAGTAAGCCGACTTGGCCTCACGAATCAGCCCCCGACCACGGGGGCTTTTTTGTGCCTATGACGCAGCTTCGGGTGACGGGTGACGGCCCCGGAGGTCAGCCATTCGGGAGTCAGCTGTTCAGTCCTCGGCCGCAGGAGCCAGGAGCCCGCTGCCGACTCCCGAGAGGCCGGCACCTGAACTCCCGATGCCCGTGCCCGTCACCCGTCACCCGAAAATGTATGCCCCAGCCAATCATCCGGTTTCCCTATGGTGCCCCCTTTGAGTTCGGCCTCTCTGCGTCGGGTAGGGTCGAGCATCCTTGCTCGACCGCGGCCGGCCAAGGATAGCCAGCCCTACCAGCTGCTTCGCAGCGGTTCACCATGCCAGCAGAACCCAGCGTGGCCTGTCGGCCACGCCTTACTTCACCGCTGGCTGCGGAGCGGACTTCGCTTTGGTCGCGCCGATCGCGACGATTTTCTCAATCATGCCGAAAAGCTTTAGCGTTTCCCACTTGGCGGTCAGGGTCACCTGATTGCCGGCGGCTTCGACGGGCTGGATGCCGGCGAGGAATTCAGCCGCTAGGGCTTTCATTTCCTTCTCTTCGGCGGTCTCAGGCTTGGTCGGATCTCCGGCGAGCATCATCGGCGCCATGGCGAGCATGCCTTGGGCCTGCATAGCCATCGGGGCGGCCTTCTCCTTGGAAGTGAAGAACGCGCTGATCTTCATGATCTGGTTGCTGCCGTTCTCGCCCATCGCGAAGACGGCGCCTTGGAAGCCGCTATTGGTGAGCTCGGGGGTGGCTGGCAGCTTAGCGGCGTTCATGGCGAAGACGGCGTACGGACGGCCGGTGGCGTTGACCTGCGGGCGCAGGGAGGAAGATAGGGCGTAGGAGGCTCCTTGGCCCTTGAGCAGGGCGATAATGCGCGCGGCTTCCTTGGGCTGGGCGATCACGAGCGTATTATCGTCGAGATCGAAGACGCCGATCGGTTCGGACGCCGGCGCACCAGGGGCGGTGGCGGGCGTCGGGAAATCCTTAGCTGCCTTGGCGAGTTCGTCGCTCAGGGATGCCAGGAGCTCCTGGCCATTCCAGCCCTTGGTTGCGCCAGCCTGCACGGTGCTGACCTTCTTAGCGACGGCATGAGCCGAAAGTTTTTTGCTATCATGGCGCGTCCGGACGATGAGCCCGCCGCTCATTTGCCCGGCGGCACCAAGGGTGACTCCGCCGGCGATGCGGTTGTCCGGGGACTCTAGGTCGATACCCGTCGCGAGCTTGATCGCCTCTTGCATCTCCTTGCTGTCTTTGGCGCTGGGTTCGATGCCAGCAATGGTCTTCTCCATGCGTGCCTTGAAGGCCTTGGCCTCGGGGGAGTCGCTGATCTTCAATCCGCGCGAACTGGCGGTCGCGAACACGATCGCGTAGTCGGCAGGGACGCCTTTGAAGTCGAAATCCTGCGCGGGCAGGACGGCGGAGGTGAGGACTAGAGCGAGGCAGGAGAGGAGACGCATGGGTAGAATAAATCCCATGGCTGTGAACGCGGTCAAGCCCAGCCTGACCGATAGGGGGTATAGAAAATATCGATACTTATAAGAAAAGGGCAGGCGGCAGCACACGCCAAGCCTGACCCGCCATCCGAAAAGATTCATGTATCAAAGGGGAACCGGAGACCGTAATTAATCCTGCGGAAATGATTCATCAGGTGACGGGTGACGGCCACGGTGGTCAGCCTTTCGGGTGTCAGCCGCTCAGCCTTCAGCCGCCGGAACCCGGGCGCCAGCTCCCGATAGCCGAACGGCCGGCCCCTGAACTCCCGATACCCGTGCCCGTCACCATGTCTTTCTGCCTCTGCTTCGCAGCTTGTCACCATGCCAGCATGTCACCTCGCGCAAGCGCGTGTCCCCGTGTCACCTTGCGCACGTGCCCCCTCGAAGGCTCCGCCTTCGCTTACTTCTTCTTCGCCGGAGGGGCCGCCTTGAGCGGGTGTTCCTTGAGGATCTCTTCGGTCATGTAGAAGTTGATGCGGTCCTTGGTGGCTTCGCGGACCATCTTCACGGTGGCGGGTGAGACGAGTTTGCCGTTGTTGCCGAAGGAGAGGCGGACGTAGCTGAGCACGGCCGCGGCTTCCTCGTCGTTGAGCAATCCGCCGAAGCCCATCATGGGCGGCACGCCTTTGGTCGGATCGAAGTGCTGGCCGTTGACGGTGATCTGGCCCCAGAGTCCTTTGAGCAGGATCTTGGTCAGGCGTTCGTCGTCATCGATCCAGTTGCTCTTCGCGAGGGGCGGATAGATATTGGGGATGCCCTTGCCGTCGGCCTGGTGGCAGGTGGCGCAGTGCGCGTCGCGGAAGTAGATCTCCCGGCCGAGCTTGAAGAGCTTTTCTTCGGCGGCCGTGAGCTTGCGCGAGGGCTTGGAGTTCGTGCCTGCTTCGGGGATCGGCTCGCCGATCTTGAGCTTGCCGCTGAAGTAGTCGGCGGCGGCTTGGTTGCCGTCGAGGTTCAGCTGGCCGGCGGCCTTGAGGGCGTCGACATCGTCCTTGAGGGTGTAGGTGAGCGCGTAGTGCAAGACCGGCCCGACCCAGCGGTCGATGGGCTTGTGGAAAGCTTCGACGGCGATCTTTGCGCCGTCGGCGTTGTCGAGCCAGGTGGCGGCGACGATAGCGGTCAAGCGGACGCGGGCGTTCTCGTCACGTACGGCCTGATTGAGGAGTTCGACATGGTTCGGGATCTGCCAGAAGGCGTGGCGGATGACGTCCGCGGCGGCGGCACGGGCTTCGAACTGCTTGGCTTTGAGGAGTTGCTGGATGAGTTCGACGTCGGGCTGGTTCTGCGCCCAGGTGGCCCAAAGGGCTTCGCAGAGGTGATGCTCGTAGGCGGGATCTTTCTGGTCGAGCTTCGCGACCCAGGCTTTGACGGCCGGGATGACTTCGGCGGGCGCATGGCCGCGGAGTTCGCGACGGGTGCGATAGCGGGTGCGGTACTCAGGTTCCTTGAGGTTCTCGAGGAGTTCGGACACCGAGGCACCGGCGATCTTGGCAGGCTTGACGAGCGGGCGCTCAGGGTAGCTGATACGGTAGATCCGGCCGCGCTCATGGTCGCGATTCGGGTCGCGTGCGTTGTGCTGCATGTGGCCGATCAGCGGATTGTGCCAATCGATGAAGTAGAGCGAACCATCCGGGGCGAATTCGACGTCGACCGGGCGGAAGTTGCCGTCGGTCGAGGTGAGCAGGTCGCCATTGGCTTTGCCGACGAAACCAGCGCCGTCGTCATGCTTCTTCCCGAAGCTGATGCCGAGGAAGCCGATGGTGTTGCAGGTCATGAAGTCGCCTTGCTGTGCGTCTGGAAAGTGACGCGAGGAGACGAACTCGGCACCGGAGCTCGGACGGGAGCGCTTGGGCACGAATTGCTCGACCTTGATCTGCTCGATGCCGTAGGGGACCTTGGCCGAGAGCGGCAGGGCCCACCAGTTCTCACCAGGGGAGGCGTCGGAGAGGTGCGGCTGTTCCCAGTAGTCGAAGGAGAAGCCCCACGGATTGGAGACGTCCACCTGGACGCGTTCGAGGCGGTAGGATTTCGGGTCGAAGCGCCAGGCGCCGCCGTCATTGCAGCGACGCGGGCCGTAGGGGGTCTCGACCTGGCTGTGCAGGAAGCGACCTTCGAGAAGGTAGAAAGCGCCAGAAGCATCGGCGCAATAGGCCGAGATGGCGTGGTGCGAGTCGTGGGAGTCGAAACCGTGGAGGATGAGTTCCGTGCGGTCGGCCTTGCCGTCCTTGTCATCGTCGATGAGCAGGGCGAGGTTCGGCTCCTGGGAGACGTAGACGCCTTCGGGGGCGATCTCGAAACCGATCGGGATGTGGAGGTGGTCGGCGAAGATGGACTGCTTGTCCGCCTTGCCGTCGCCGTCGGTGTCTTCGAGGATGAGGAGCTTGTCGTTGGGCAGCGCGTCGCCTGGGCGGTAGTGCGGGTAGGTAGGCGTCGTGGCGACCCAGAGGCGGCCTTTGGCGTCGAACGACATCTGCACGGGCTTCTTGAGGTCCGGGAACTTCTCTTCGGAGGCGAAGAGCGAGACCTTGTAGCCTGGGGCGAGGGTCATCTTCTCGATCGCGGCTTCGCCGGAAAGGAATTCGGTCGGGTTGCCGTTCTTCTCGCTCGGCTTGAAGTTGGTCGGCACGGCCGGAAGGACGAGCGTCTTGGAGTCGTCGACGGTCAGGTCGGTACGCTTGCCTTGGGCGACGTCGTGGATGAGCTCATCTCGGAGGACCGTCATCTGGCGGCTTTTGTAGACCTCGTCGGGGTAGTTCTGCGGGCCGAACGGATTGTAGCGCTGGCCGTGGGTATGGACGCCGTTGAGGATCGAGTAATCCGTGTTCCATAGGTAGTCCTTCATCTTCACGGCGCCGTTGACGAGGGCTTCGTCAGCCTTGGAGAGGCGGGGCGTGGCGCCGAAGAGGCCGTCGGCAAGGAGCTTGGCGACCTCGCGATAGCCGAAGTCGGTCGGCGCGAAGCCGTTGACGGTGTAGGGGGTCTTGGTCTTGCCGTAGGCGGCGAGGGTGGGGTGGAAGAGGTCGACGTAGGTGACACCGTGTTTCTTGGCGACGCGTTCCATCGCGGCGACGTAGAGCTCGAGGTTGGCGTTTTCCTTTTGTCCGTTCGGGAGGTCGCGAGTGGCGGAAAGGTTCTCGAAGGCGATCGGCGACACGAGGACGAGGCGCGGGGCGGTCTTGCCGTTGTAGGCCCGGGTAAGGGAATGCGCGACGAAGGCGTCGACTTCGGCTTCGTAGTTGGCGGCGCGGCCGGGGCCGTCGAACGATTCGTTATAGCCGAAGAACGCGACGACGGTGTCAGCCTTCAGGTGGAAGAGCCACTGGTCCGGCGTGGAGAAGAAGCCCTTGCCGTTGTGCTGGGCATATTCGGGGTGGAATTTCTCGGCGCCCGGGAAGGCCCACTGGCTGGCGCGCGCGGGGTGCGGGCGGAAGGCCGGGGTGTCGCCGGAGCGACCCATGTTGCGGACGATGAGGTTCTGTTCCGGGAAGCGAAGCTGCAGCTCGGTCTCGAGGCGGCCGTAGTAGGTGTCGCGTTCGGCGAAGCCGTTGCCGATGAAGACGACACGTTCACCCGAAGAAGGCGGGGCGACCTGCTGGCTGCGCTGCGAAGTCGCGGCCGGCGGGTTCTCGGCGGGAGCATGCGGCGTCGGCGATCCCTTGCTGTTGTCCGGCCAGTTGGCGGCGTTCGCCTTGGACTCCTTGGTCTTCAGCTTGGAGTGATCCGCGACCGGCGTGTCGGCGGCGAAGGCGCCGGCGGAAAGGGTGGCGAGGGCGAGAAGGAAGGCGCGGAGCTTCATGACAGGGTCGGGTCGGCATATTTATATGCCTAACTTACAATTATCCAGCCCGACTTCTGGTCCGGCCGGCCCCGATTTCCCTCATATACTCTCCGAACTACTGCTTCCAGGTGGCCTTGAGCGAAGCCCAGACCTGACCGATCAGGAAGCCGCACAGTCCGAGTCCGAGGACGCCGCCGGCCGGCCAATACCATTCTACGCCCGCACGAAGGCCTGAAATGATTGCGAAGATACATCCGAAGCAAGCTAGCACCAGGAATAGCAGGCGCACGCCGAGCAGGATGAGCATCATCGTCTTCATGCACCGAACTTGGTCGTCAGGTCTGACCCCGTCAAGGATGGCTCTCTGAATGGATGACTGAGTCGATGACTGCGTAGAGGACTGAATCGAGGACTGAATGGATAAGCCAAACCAGTTGATCGGTTGACCTTTTGAATCATTGGCCAGGGATGCAGCCCTAGTCGTCTTAGGTAGGGACGCGTCGGCGACGCGTCCGCCCTGAATCCAAGGTCGCGACGCCGTCGCGCCCCTACCTTCGCCTCCGCTACTTGTGCCTCTGTTGCCAACCGGCCCACTGGTCAATGGGTCAACTAGTGCGCCCCTCACCTTTGCACTTTTGCACGCGGCTCCGCCGCAGTTGCACCTTTGCACTGCCTGCTCTGGTCCTCTCGCCCTCGGGCCCTCATGTCCTCTCACGTGCCCCCTCGCGGCCTTCGGCCGCGCTCACTTCATCAGATAAGCGAAGAAATCCTTGAGCTCGGCGTCGGAGAGTCCGGTGAGTAGTCCTTCAGGCATGATCGAGATGGGGCTGGCTTCGAGTTTCTCGACATCAGCCTGTTTCACGGCGGTGCGATTACCGGCGAGGTCTTTCAGGCTGATGCTGCCCCCGCCTTGCGCGTCCATGATTCCCGTGAGGATGCGTCCATCCTTGAGCTTGGCGACATACGCGCCGAAGCCTTCGCGGATCTCGAGGCTGGGGTAGGTGGTGTTGAGCAGCCAGAACTCGAGGCTCTGTCGGTCATAGCCAGTGAGCTCGGGCCCGATCGCCCCGCCTTGGTCGAAGAGCTTATGGCAAACGGCGCAACGGCCGGCAAAGATCACCTGGCCTTTGACGGGGTCACCAAGGCCGGTCTGGAGGAGGGCCTTGATGCGGGCCATCTCGCGATCCTTCTCGGGTGTCGGTCCGGTGAGCAACAGGGCTTTCCAGTGTCGATCGATCGAGGCGTCGATGGTCGCATCGTGGTGGAGGCTGAGCTGGCGGACGATATCAGGGGTGAAGTGTTTCTCGGGTACCTTCCACTCGTCGGCGAAGCGGACCAGCACGAGCGCCCATTCCTTGCGCGCCGCCAGCATACGGAGGGCGTCTTCCCGCAAGGCTTTGTCCCCGGCGATGCCGCCTTCATATTTCTCCAGGATGGCCAAGGGAATCTGAGGGCCGTCCAGTTGGGCGGCGATGGGCAGGAGTCCGCGTTTGAAGGCGGTGGCACCACCGGTGCGAAGCTGTTGCGCGATGGCGTCGGCGGCTTCGGGCTTCTTGGTCTGGGCGAGGGCTTTGGCGATTGCGAGGCGACGAGGCGCCGCGACCTTGGTATTGGCGAGCTCCTTGAGCGCCTTCTTCAGTCCATCGGGCTTGGCCAACTCGGTGGCGATGTCTCCGCCGGACTGTCGGGCTAGGTAGGCTTGCAAGCGTGCGCCCAGGTTCGCCGGTAGGGGAGGAATGGCGCCGCCTTCAAAGGCGGCGGCGATGCCGGTCAGGAATTTGTCGGCAAGCTTTTCATCCTCCGTGAGCGTCAGGAGATCAGCGCAGGCTTGCAGATTCTCGGCGCCGCCGGCCAAGGCGTAACGTTTGGCGAGTTTCTCGGCAAGGTGTTCGCGGAACAGCGCAGTGTCACGGAAGGCCGTATCGTCGCGGAGGAAGGCGAACACGTCTGCTCGGTCTTTCTCGGCCTTGGACTCGAGGGCCCACCAGGCGAGCAAAGGAATGTGGCCGCTGGAGTCGTCGACCTGACTAACGCCGGCCCAGAGCAAGGGCAGCGAGGCGGGCATCTTTTTGGCTGAAGCCAAAATCTGCGCACAGACTTCGATCTGCGTTTCGGTCCTGGCCAGCTTGAAGAGGGTGGCATCGGGCGCATCACCTCGTTCGCCCATGATCTTCACCGCCCAGCGTCGCACATAAGGATCTGCGTGCTCGAGCGGCACGGCTTTGGCCTGGCCGAGCGCGTCGAGCGCCCAGAGGGCTTCGAGGGCGTTCGTGCCGGTGAGTTTCTGGCGGAGTTCCGGCGCGAGTTCCTGCAGGTTGCGCCAGCCGATTTCGAGGACGGCCTGCTTGCGGAACCAGGCGTTGCGGTGTTCCAGGTAACCAAGCAGCTCGGTCGGAGGGCAGGTGTGCAGGTCGAAAGGCTTGAGCTTCGGGGCTTCGCCGGTCGGGCGCACACGATAGAGCCGTCCGCGTTCCTTGTCCCAGTCGTCCACCGGCTTCACGTGGCTGAGGCGGGTGTCGTACCAATCCGCGAGATAGATGGCGCCATCCGGACCGACCCCGGTCCAGACGGGCCGGAACCATCGATCCGAACTGGCGACCAGGTCGGCTTCGTCCTGCGTACGGAAGGTGGAGCCTTCGGGAATGCGTGTGCTGACGTAGACTTTGTTGGCGAGAGAGTTGGGGGCGATGATCTGGCCGTCATATTCCTTCCCGAATAAGCCGCCTTCGTAGATGGCGAAAGCCTGCGGGAAGCGGCGGGTCTCGCCTTCGCTCTTCATGTGTTCGAACCAACCGAAGGCGTAAGGATTGGTGAGCGGGCCATGCTTGCCCCAGCCCTTGATGCCATAGCTGCCTTGCTCGTAGTGCATCCCGCGGGTCGCGCCGTAGTTCGTGCCGGAGAAGACGCGGCCTTTGCTGTCGATCTCGAGGCTATAGGTATTGCCGCCACCTTCGGCGTAGATTTCGAAGACTTTGCGGAGCGGGTGGAAGCGCCAGATGCACTGACCTTCCCAGCGAATGTTCTTACTGCTCCGGCTGCTCACGTTACCCGTGGTGGTGCTACCGTTCGCGCCATAGAGCCAGCCGTCCATACCCCACTTGAGGCTGGTGGCGGTGCTGTGCGTGTCCTCGAGTCCGAAGCCGCTGAGCTCGACTTCAGGATCGCCGACGGGGAGCCCACCCTGGGTGGCATAGCTGAGGAGATAAGGCGGGTTCAGCACCCATACGCGGCCCATGCCCGGCAAAGCGGCAGTGGTGATATTGAGGCCTTTCAGGACGTCGGTATGCTTGTCGAACGTCCCGGTGCCTTGCGTGTCTTCGAAGACGGTAATGATGTCGGCCCCTTTCTCGCCGCGGGGCGGAGGCAGAGGGACTTTGTCGAACTTAGCTCGGATGTGCTCGTCGTAGCTGACGACCTTGAGCCCGGCGGGGAAAGGATATTGGAGATATTGGGTGACCCAGAAGCGCCCTTGCGAATCCCAGCTGCCGTAGATGGGCTGCGCGACTGAGGGCTCCGCCGCCATGAGGTCGACCGCGAGACCGGGGCGAGCGGTGAACTTCTTCAGCGCCTCCGCTGATTTCGAGGCCGGAGTATCATCGGCCATCACGCCGCGTCCCTTGAAGGACTTCATGACCTGCTCAACCTGTTCGTTGCCCGCTTGCGGGACTTCGGCGGCGATGAGGCCGGCGGAGACAAGGAGGAGAAGGGCCGAGGCGCGCATACTCACTTGAGGGTCATGGTGACGCGCCGAAGTTCCATCACGCTTTTGCCAGGGATGTCGGTCGCCCGCAGCTTGAGCTCGCCTTTGCCGGGCTCGAGGCGGACTTCGCCGAGGGTCATGGTCCGGAAATCACGCATGACGGATTCGCCGTCGGGCCGGGGGATCGTGTCTTGCTCGTACTTAAGCGGACTATCGAAGGCTTCGGTGACCTTGCCCTTGAGGAGCGTGCCTTCGAAGGAGAATTCCAGCGTCGAGCCGATATCGGCGGCGGCGCAGGCGTAATCGAGGGTCACGACATAAGTTCCGGCGGTCACGACTTCGATATTCCAGACGGCGAAGTCGGTCAGCTTCGTCCAGTTCACGAAGTAGGAGGAATTGGGAGCCTTGGCGCTGCGACGCATCTCGCCGCGCGGTTCACCGTCGCGGGCGGGGAGCATGGTGATCGGAAATTCCCGATAGCCGATCGCCAAGGGGCGAGGGTCGACCGCGTTGCCAGGGCCGTTCGCGGCCTTGCCCTTGCCTTTGCCGGCTGCCGGGGTCGCGATACCAAGTTCCTTGCGCCAATCGGCGACCGCGGCGGTCAGTTCCTTGGCGAGCTCGGGTTGTTTGGCCTGGATCGGCGTGGTCTGGCCGGGGTCGGCGATCATGTCGAAGAGATTGCCGGTATTGTCGAGTCGGTGCGTCTGGGTGCGCACGCTGACGTTGTTGGCCCAAGAGTTGAAAATGTAACGCGGCGCCCAATCGGCATCGGAGCCTTGGTTGAGCAGCGGTGTCAGGTTGCGGCCGTCGAGCTGCTTGTCGCCGATGCGCTTCACGCCGGCGAGGGCATGGAGCGTGGGGCTGAGATCGATGGCGCCGGCGATAGGCTTGATTTGCGTGCCCGCGGCGATCTTGCCGGGCCAGCGGATGAAGAGGGGCGAGCGCACGCCGCCTTCATCGGTCATGGCCTTCTTGCCTTTCATGCCTCCGGTCCAGCGGGCGGTGTTCGGCCCGTTATCAGAGAAGTAGACGACGATCGTGTCGTTCTCGAGGTTCAGTTCCTTGAGTTTCGCAAGGATGAGGCCGACGTTGCGGTCCTGGTTCTCCAGCATGGCCCAGACGCATCGCGTGGGATCGGCTTCTTCGTCCTTCGGGTTGGTTGCGGTCTGGGTGATGGGCTTGTCCTTGAAGCGGTTCCAATCCTCAGCCGGCACGGAATACGGCGAATGCGGGGTGGTGAAGGGCACGTAGCAGAGGAACGGCTTGCCCTTGTTGCGGTCGATGAACTGCAGGGCCTTCTCGGTGAGGACGTCGACGATGTAGCCTTTGGAGGGCTTCATGACGCCGTTATTTTCCAACGGGGCATCGAAGTATTCGCCCCAGTGGCCAGAAGTGTAGCCCCAGAAGGTGTCGAAACCGCGGGCGAGCGGGTGATAAGGCCACTGGCTGCCATTGTGCCACTTACCGAAGATCCCCGTCACATACCCTGCGGCCTTGAACGAGTCGGCAAAAGTCTTCTCGTCGAGGTTCATGCGCTCTTGGCCGGTGGAGACGCCGTACACGCCGAGGCGGCGATGGTAGCGTCCGGTCAGGAATTCAGAACGGGTAGGCGAGCAGACCGGCTGGACGAAGAAGCGGTCGAAGTGCGCTCCGGCCTTCGCGATCGAATCGATGTTCGGCGTCGCGAGCTGGTGGTTTCCGTTGAAAGAATAATCGCCCCAGCCGGCGTCATCGGCGAGCAGCACGACCACGTTGGGCTGCGTCGCGGCGGTGAGCCGATAAACGACCAGGAGCAGGCAGGCGAGGAAGAGGCGCATGGCTTATTTCTTGGCGGGCAGGTAGCCGAGCGAGACGAGGAAGTCGTCGGCGGCCGCGAGGGTCTCGGCATACTTCGACTTGTTGAAGAAGCCATGCTTCTCGTCTTCGTAGCCGACGAGGTCGCAGCGGTTGCCGGCAGCCTTCATGACTTCGGTGAATTTCTCGACGGTCGAGTAGGGGACAGTGGTGTCGGCCTTGCCGTGGAAGATGACGGTAGGCGGCGTGCCTTTCTTGACGTGGTGGATCGGCGAGATTTCCACGGGTTCGCAGCCAAACTTTTCCTTGTCGAGGCCGGCGCCGAAGCCCTTGAGGTCGAGGCCGGGGAAGGGGGCCATCACGGTGCCGGGGTTGAAGAGCACGAGGGCGTTGGGCATGCAGGAGACGGACTTGTCGTCCTTTGCGGTGTCGAGTCCGGGCAATGTAGCCACAGACGCGGCGAGGTGACCGCCAGCCGAACCACCGCCGACGGCGATGCGCTCCGGATCAATACCGAGGCGAGCGGCGTTGGCGCGCACCCAGCGCACACAGGCCTTGGCGTCGGACACGCAATCCGCCGGTTTGGCGTCTTGCCGTGTCTTGACGCGATAGTCGGCGACGATGGCGATCATGCCACGTGAGGCGAGGTGTCGGCTCTGCGGTTCGAACTGGGTAGGCGATCCACCGGTCCAACCGCCGCCGAAGAAGAAGACAATCGCCGGGAGCGGCTTGGTGGACTTCTGCGCAGGGTCGAAGATCCAGACCTTCAGTTCGGTGTCACCGACCTTGCGGTAGGTCTCGGATTTGGTGCCTTCGATGGCAGGCGGATAGCCACCGGCTTTCTTCTTGGCGGTTTTTTCCTGGGCGTCCGCGGTCAGCGCGACGAACAGGGAGAGGAAGGCGAGGGTAAGGCGCATGGGGGTGAGCGGAAGATGGACGATGGAAGATGGGGGATAAAGGATGAAAGGCAGAATGGATGGCTGAATCGATGCCAGAGGGCTGCGCAATGGGGTCTGACTTCGTTCGGAATCCTGAACGTGTCTGACCCTATCAGCGCTGATTCGAGGGTGGGTCAGCACTGTGTGCCAGCCTAGTTATCGCTGCCTTTGGTAGGGACGCGTCGGCGACGCGTCCGCCCTGAGCCCGCGGTCGCGACGCCGTCGCGCCCCTGCCTTGTCTCCCGATGCCTCGCTCCCGAAACTTCCCTTCCCCCCTAAGAAGAAACCGGGCACCTTTCGGCCCCGGTCTCCCTTCAGGTTCCCCGTGTCCACGTGTCACCGTGCCCACGTTGCCCTGGCGGCTTCGCCGCGCTTACTTCTTAAAGTAAGCGCTATTCTTGTCGCCGCCGCTCAGGACATAGGCCACGAGGTCGAGGATCTCCTCCTGCGTGAGCATGCTCAGGAGCATGGGCGGCATGGGCGAAATCTTGCTCAGCTCGATGCTCTTCACGTCCTTGCGATCGACGGCGACCTGCTGGATGGGGTCGGAGGCGTCGGTGTTGATGCTGACGCGGTCGCCGTTGAGGTTGACGACGACACCGGTAAGGACCGTGCCGTCGTTCTTGGTGACGACGATCGGGATGAACTGCTCGTTGAGCACCTTGCTGGGGTTGATGATCTGGTCGAGGAAGTCGTGCGGGCTGTAACGGCCGCCGGCGCCGCTGAGGTCCGGGCCGGTCATGCCGCCGGCGTTGCCGAAGCGGTGGCAGGTGAAGCAGGCGGCGGCGCTGAAGGCCTTGCGGCCCTGTGCGAAGTCGCGGTTCTTCATGCCGGTGCTGGCGGCGGCGCTGAGTTCTTCGAGCGTCCAATTCTTGGGCGTGCGGCCGGCGAACATGGCGCCAACGTTTTCGATGGCGGACTTGGGCTCTGGCTTCCGGCTAATGAGCTCGGCAAGCGACGTCTTCTCGGCGTCGGTGAAGGTCGCGAGGGAGTCGTTCCGGATGAATTCGTTGAACTTGGCGAAGCTGGAACCTCCGCGGTAGTTCGTGGCCTTGAGGAACCACTCGAGCTGCTGCTTACGGAGTTCGGGCGTCCAGCCGGCCTTGAGGTTACGCAGGCTGCGGGCGTATTCCATCTGGGGCTCCTGGCTTTCGGCGTTATTGATCAGGGCGATACCCTTGGCGGCCGCGGAAGGAGCCTGGAGCGCGACGAGCGTTTCGCAGAGTTCCCAGTTGAGCTCGAAGTTGTCAGCCGGGAAGGCCGGGTCGAATTTGGCGATGAGCGCCTGCACCGTCGCGTCGGCGGGCTTACCGAAGCGGTTGAGGACGATTTCGGTGACGCGGACGAGCGCGAGGCGCTGGTCGTTGTTCAGGCTGTTCCAGTCGGCCTTGAGGATGCCGTCGAGGAGCTCGGCGCCGAGCTTGGCGTCGACGACGATCTCACCAGCGCGGTGGAACGGGCAGATGCCGCCGACCTGCGCGAGGGCGAGGAGCGCTTCATTGCGGGCGAAGGCATCCGTCTCGGCCAAGGCCTTGTCTTTCCACTCGGAGACAGGCTGGTGGGTGATGGCGACACGTGCGGCCCAGCGGATGAAGCGGTCAGGGCTGCGGAGGTGCGGCCAGGCGAACGCGACGGCCTTGGGGTCCTTGCGGCCGTGGAAGGCTTCGAGCTGATGGCGCAGGTCGCGCTCGGCGGAGGGTTTGGCTGCTGTGCTGATCGGAGCGGTGCTTTCCTTGCCGACGTAGGTCACGCGGTAGAGGCCCGACTGGACCTTGCGGCCGCCGATGGCGAAGTACATCGCACCATCCTTCGGGTGGATGATTGCGTCGGTGACGGGCAGGGGGCCGCCGCTGATGAAGTCGGTCTTGGTGCCGGCGTAGCTGGCACCCTTGGCCTTGAGGTCAATCGCGTAGATCTTGCCCCAGCTCCAATCGAGGATGAAGAGGGATTCCTGGAACTTAGCGGGGAACTTCGCGCCGTAGCCGAACGTCACGCCGGTCGGCGAGCCGGGGCCGATGTTGACCGCGGCCGGAAGGTTGTCGGCGTAGAACTCGGGGCGCTTACCGGCGCCGTTGCGCCAGCCGAACTCGGAGCCGCTGACGACGTGATTCACGCGGGTCGGGCGGTACCAAGGGGTGTTGAAGTCATATTCCATGTCGGCATCATAAGTAAACAACTCACCGTCATGATTGAACGCGGCGTCATAGATATTACGGAAGCCGGTGGAGAAGAGGTTGAAGTCCTTGCCGTCTGGAGACACGCGGTAGATGCAGCCACCCGGACCCATGACGTTGCGCATGAAGCCGCGGCCGTCCGGCATGCGCGGTAGCACGTGGTCTTCGCCCCAGACTTTAGGGACGGCGGAATTGGCGGTGATCTCTGTCAGCTTGGCGCCGTTGCCGGAGATGAGGTAGATCGACTCGCCGTCCGGAGCAGGCACGATGGCGTGCACGCCGTGGTCACCGCTGGATTCGATCTCGCGGAGGAGTTCGACCTTATCGAGCTGGTCGTCGCCCTTGGAGGAGGAGACGCGGTAGAGTCCGCAAGGAATCTTATGTTCGTAGTCGTTGACGCCGCAGTAGAGCGCACCTTTGAACCAGACCATGCCGTTGATGCCACGAATCTCAGCGGCGATTTTCTGCACGTCGGCTACCTTGAGCGGTTCACCTGGAGCCGGAGCGTTGAAACGGTAGAGGGCACCATACTGGTCGCTGGCCAAAATGCGGCCTTGGGGGTCGGTGCAGAGGGCCACCCAGGATCCGAGGGAGTCTCCAGGGACGGAGTAGAGGAGCTCGACCTTGAAGCCTTCAGGGGCGCGGATGCGGTCTACGGGGGTGGCCTTGTTTTCGCCGATAGCCTTGCCGGCGTTGGCTTCGGCCGGCTGGGCCGGGCCTTTGGCCTTTGCTTTACCCTTCGCCTTAGGAGCGGCCTTCGGGGCATCTGCGGCGAGCTGGAGGAATGCCTTGGTGGCGGGCTTCACGACGGATTCAGCCTTGGGCGCAGCCTTCTTGGCCGGGGCTTTCTTGGTCTTGCCGGCGGGCTTCTCGATCTTCTGCGCATCGCTCGGGATCAGGTTCTTCTCCAGGGAGAGGAGTCCGCCTTCGGGAAGCTCCTTCAGCATCACGTCCTTGATCTGGACGATCATCGCGGGACCTTTGTGCACCTGGAAGGCGATGAGGCCTTCGAGCGAACGGGCTTTCTCATCATGGTCGACGAGCTCGATGGTGACCTTGCCGTCGATCTTATGGGTGAGGTGATTGCCGTTCGCGATGACGGTGTATTCGTGCCACTCGGCGATGTCGGCCTTGACGGCGTCATGTTCGGCGGCGAGCCATTTGCCGCCTTTGTCGTCGATGATGACGCTCTGTCCGTTCTGCACGAGGATGCCGCGCCCACGTTCTTCGTAGACCATGGCGTTGTTCGGGGCCGAAGGATGGACGTCGCACTGGTAGCCGCCGATGGACCACTTGCCGTTCTCGGGCAGATCCTTGCTGCGATACTGGATGCCGGAGTTACTGTCGGAGCACTTAATCTTGGCACGCAGCTCGAAATTCTTCACGACGCCGCCGCGCCAGACGAGGAACTGATTGTACGTGAGATGGTCAGGACCCTTGGTCTTGCCAGTAAGGCAGCCATCCTCGACGGACCACAACTCAGGATTGCCGTCCCAGCCGGCGAGGGACTTGCCGTCGAAGATCGGTTTGAAGCCGTCCTGGGCGGAAAGCGGGGAGAGGGCGACCAGCAGGAAAGCCAGTAGCGCAGAGAGGGGGTTTCTCATGGATCAGTATTTGTCTATGCCCCTTGGACACCCGTCAACGCCACTTGTTCAAATGGCGGGAAATGGAGCCGAAACCGGTTGAGGCGGCTGGCGGATAGCGGTTGGCGGTTAATCAATACATTCTCAGGTCCCGGGTCTCGGCCTTCAGGTCCCAGGTTCAGGTGTTCAGCACCAGGTGCAGGTTCAGGCCCGTTTATTTGCCTCCCACTTTTGCACTTTTGCACGCGGCTTAGCCGCATTTGCACCTTTGCACTTCATATCCCGCACCCGTACCTGATGACCCGTACCTGATACCCGATGGCCGAGACCTGAGACCCGAAAATGATTCCCACCACCCGAACCCCGAGGCTGTCACCCGCCACCCGAAACGTTGCCTTTTACCTTTGCACTTTTGCACAGGAGCTCCGCTCCGATTTGCACCTTTGCACTGCCTCTATCTGATCCACCGAGCATCTGAGCCTCCGGGCCTCTCGTGTATGATGCGTGTCCCCATGCCCCCGTGCCAGCATGCCCCCTCGCGTAAGCGCGCCGCGCTACGCGACAATCCCTTTCACGACCTTCGCCGGCTCGACCCCGGTCAACCGGAAATCGAGTCCCTGGTGGCGGTAGGTGAAGCGCTCATGGTCGATACCCATGAGGTGCAGGATGGTGGCGTGGAGGTCGTGCACGTGCACGGGATCCTTGGCGACGTTGTAGCTGAAGTCATCCGTCTCGCCATAGCTGGTGCCGGCCTTGATGCCGCCGCCAGCCATCCACATGGTGAAGCAACGTGGGTGGTGGTCGCGCCCGGCTTCGGGGCTGTCCCACTTGCCTTGACCCGCGACGCCCCGGCCGAACTCGCCGCCCCAGACGACGAGGGTGTCCTCGAGCAGCCCGCGACGCTTGAGGTCCTTGATGAGGGCGGCGCTGGGCTGGTCGGTGTCGCGGCAACGCGCGGTGCACCATGACGTGAGGCGGCTGTGGTGGTCCCAGTCGGGATGGAAGAGCTGCACGAAACGGACACCGCGTTCGATCAGTCGGCGCGCCAGGATGCAGTTGGCGGCGTAGCTGCCGGGGCGGCGCGAATCAGGTCCGTAAAGCTCGAAGACTTCGTCCTTCTCGTCGCTGAGGTCGGTGAGTTCGGGTACGCTGGCCTGCATGCGGTAGGCCATCTCATATTGGCGGATGCGCGTGGAGACCTCGGGGTCGCCGCTGCGCTCAAGCGCACGCTGGTTCATGGCGCCGAGTCCGTCTAGCATCTCGCGACGAAGCTCGCGCGGGAGGCCG
>Ga0209298_10000838_pt1 | contig 20624 bp, 5 predicted proteins | sample S_140806_EF_Meta_FD_187325 | JGI IMG/M metagenome (GOLD analysis project Ga0209298, IMG submission 187325) | Freshwater microbial communities from Lake Simoncouche, Canada to study carbon cycling - S_140806_EF_MetaG (SPAdes) (version 2) | ecosystem: Environmental > Aquatic > Freshwater > Lake ...
GTGGTCGCGCGGTTTTCGAATCCGCGAAGGAGGGAGCGAAAGGTGTGATTTTGTTCGGCGAGAGCTTTGGTGATCTGGAGGCCGATGAGGGCGAAGGAGCCGCGGTACTTGGTGTTGGAACTGGAGCGAAGTTGACCCATTACGAGGGCGACCATGGGATTGGCGCGGTAGCCCATTTTTTTGGCGAGGGCTTGGATTCGGCGTCGGGTGGATTCGCGGATACGGGGATCGTTGCGGAGAGCGAGGGAGACAGTGGCTTTGCCGACGCCAGCAGCTGTAGCAAGGTCGGCCATACTGAGGGACTTCATAATACGAAGGGTAATTAAACAGTTCAACCCATAGGGGGAAAGTTTAAAGAAACATCTTTAAACTGTTCCACAAAAAACCCCATTGCAAAGGTATATGCGCGTAGTATTTTGCTTAGGTAAGGATAAAGCAAAAATAATTAACACAAGATGAGTCACCCCGTAAAATCAAAAGTCAGTGGAGGGAGAATTATGAATAAAGCAGTCTATTTTCTGGCCATTTTCTCTTGCTTGGTCATCCCAAAATCCCAAGCCCAAACCGTCAACTACACCATGCAGACTGGCAATTTTAACTCCTTACTAAACGAACGTAACAACAACCCTCCTTACACCGGCACGTACAACAACGGTGCCACAGAACTCGGCAACTACGCCAACGGCGGTTCTTTCGGAAACACTCCCGGCGCCGCCGCGTTCCAAACCTTCACCACCACTGGCAACGGCAACTCCGGCGCCGTCCGCGCACTCCAAGTGGGCGACACCTTCACCATTACTGGATTCACCTCGGCGAATCCCAGTTCTGGTGGTTACCTCGGTATCTCTTTCCGCGACAGCACCACCTACTCCAATTTTTTTAGCTCCACGGATTCTGCCACCGAGGCCCGCTTTCAACTGGATAACACCGGTGGTTGGAAGGTGTACAACAGCGGCTCGGCGGTCGATTCCAGCCTCGGGTCCAATGCGGATCGTACCTTCACGATTAAGGTGACCTCTGACAACACTTTCAACGCCACCATCGGAGGTAATACCTACTATGACCTGTCGATGGCCGCCGGCGGCGGGAAAATTGACAGCTTTTCCATCTACACCTTTGGCGACAGCAATCAAAACTCCTTCTGGAAAAACGCCAGTCTGACCAGCACCGGCACGGTCGAACTCGGATACGCCGCCTCCGGGACTCGCGTTTTCTCGACGGTAATTTCCGATGGCCTCGCCGCCAACAGCACATCCGTTACCTCCGCCAATGCCGTTTTCATCGGCGGTAACGCCGGCTCGCGGGTTGAATTGACCGCTGCGAATACATACACAGGGCTGACCACCGTGAACAGTGCCGCCCGTTTGGAAGTCCAAAACGCAAGTGCCCTCGGTGGAACTAGTAATGGCACCACGGTTTCCGATGGTGGCGCCCTGAGCCTTTATCAGGCCACTGGCGGAATCACCATCGCTAACGAGGCACTAAACCTGGCGGGCATTGGAGTCAGCGGAGCCAACGGAGCACTGCGAAACACTGGTGGTAATAATGCGTGGAACGGCACCGTCACCCTAGGCGCCAACACCCGCATCAATGCTGACACGACCGGCAGTTCCGGCTCCCTCACTATTGGCGGCAACATTAGCGGCGGTGCCAATGTTCTTTTCCTAGGGGCTCAAGGGGGGTCTTCAGGCAACACAGGAGGAGATATTACAGTGAGCGGAGTGATTAGTGGCGCGGGCGCTACACAGGCCTCAACTGTCACTTCTCTTTATAAGGACGGAGCTGGGACCCTAACGCTCTCAGGTGCCAACACCTATACTGGCGGAACGACGATCAGCGAGGGCACGTTGCAGCTTGGAAACGGAGGCGCAACGGGCTCGCTCTCCACGAGCAGTAGCATCATTAACAACGGCACCCTCGCCTTCAACCGCTCCAGTGCGGTTACGCAAGGCACCGATTTCGCCGCCGTGATCTCCGGTTCCGGCGCGGTGACCACGATCGGCACCGGCGCTCTGACACTTGGCGGCAACAACACCTACAGCGGCACCACCACGGTCGCGACGGGCGGCAGACTGGACGTTGCGCAAAACGCCAACGCCCTCGGCAGCACTACGGCGGGCACGATCGTGAACAGTGGTGGGCAATTGCGTCTCCAGAACGTGACGATCGGTGCCGAGGCCCTGACGATCAGCGGCACAGGACAAGGGGGAACTGGTGGGGCCATCCGTGGCGGGTCCGGCAGCAGCACTTACGGGGGCAAAGTGACGCTGGCGGCCAATGCGACCGTGTTTACGAGCGGCAGTGTAGGGCTGACTTTCGACGTCGCCTCGGGCGAAGCGTTTGATTTGGGCAGTAATACCCTTACTTTCGACGGCTCGGGCACGCATCAGGTGAAAGACGGAATCTCCGGTACGGGCGGTCTGCTCAAGACCGGCAGTGGCACATTGGCCGTCTCGGGCACCAGCAGCTACAACGGAACTACCACGGTGAGCAACGGCACGCTGAGAGCGGATGCTGCGGCTGGTGGTCGGGCCTTTGGCAATTTGTCCGCAGTCACCTTGGCGAATGCGCCGGCCAATGCCACGGCGCTCGATCTGAATAATTTTAACCAGACTATCGGCTCACTGGCCGGCGGCGTCGTGAATGGAACCAGCAGCGCCGGTGTCACTCTTGGCAGTGGCACCTTGACTACGGGCGGTGACAACACCAGCACCAGCTTCGCCGGCGTCATCAGCGGCACCGGCGGCGGCCTGACCAAGACCGGCAGCGGCAGCATGACCCTCGCTGCAGCGAACAGCTACACTGGCGCCACGACGGTGAACAATGGTCTTCTTAAGATACTCGCGGGCGGTTCGATATCCTCAAGCAGTACAACCGTGAATAACGGCGGCGCCTTGGATGTGGGCGGAACGGCAGGAAGCGTCCAAGTCAACAGTGGTGGTCTTTTAAAAGGCTCCGGATCGGCCGGCGCAGTCACACTCCAGAGTGGTTCACTCCTGAATCCTGGTAACAGTCCTGGAACGTTGACGGCGTCCGAGGCAACCGTCCTAGGAGGCTCTACCTACAACTGGGAAATCTCCGCTCTCACGGGAACGGCTGGGACGACTTGGGATCTCTTTAGCGTGGGTGGACTTCTGAATATGAGTGGCGTGACGAGTGCAAATAAGTGGAATTTGGTGGTCACAGGGGATTCTGGATTTACGGGTTGGACCGGCACCAGTTCCTACAGCTATGTCTTCGCACAGGCGGCGAGCGTTTCTGGTTTCAGCTCTACTGTTGGGACAGACGTTACCAGCCTTTTCAATATCACGACATCGGGTATCGCCTCAAAGCCCAATGCTTCTTTCAACGTAAACGGCGATTTCAAGGTCGTGGTGGGAAGCTCAAATGGTTTTACTACCCTCAACTTGATGGCTGTTCCTGAGCCCTCCAGCGGATCGTTGTTACTGGCGGGTATCGGGAGTCTGATTGTTCTCCGCCGGTTTCGTAAGAAAGCTTAAGGAATTTTCTCTCAAGAAAACCCTGCGACCTCGGTCGCGGGGTTTTTTTGTGTTTGAGGGTCACACCACAAGATTTTTGTTTTGGCAGGGGGATGAGCCACTAAGTCGTCTCGCTGAATAATCAGCCTTCAACGTTGTGTGAGGCGGGCTAGGGAAAGCCCGCCCTACAGATGATTAATCGAACAGCAATTTAAGCTTTGGTAGTGCGACCAGTCTCTTGGTCGCCTAGCTGAATATTCACTCCTCAAGCACGCGCTTGCTGAATCCGAAGGGTCAGAAACGCGGCGAGGATAAGGCAGGCTCCTCCGAAGGTAACGACGTTGAGGCGGTGAATTTGCGGAAAGAACTCCATTGCACGACTGACGATGACAGCGATCAGAATTTGGGGGAGAACGATGAAGAGATTAAAGATTCCCATGTACACGCCCATTTTGGATGAGGGGATAGAGGCGGAGAGCATGGCGTAGGGCATGGAGAGAATAGAGGCCCAGGCGATGCCGACTCCTGCAAAGCAGATTCCCAGTAGAAGTGAGAGGTTGTCCCCACGGGGAAGGAGTCCGACAGAGGCTAGACCAATACCGCCAATAAGAAGGGATGCGGTGTGGATTGCACGGGCAGAAAACTTACGTCCCAGATAAAGGAAGGCCATGGCTGCAAAGAATGCGACGAGGTTGTAGATAGCGAAGGAGTCGTTTGCGAGAGTGACTCCTTGTGGGTAGAGGGGATCTTGCGGGCCAGTGGCACCGAGTAGATCGCGGGCTACGGCGACAGGAAAAAAGATCCACATGCAGAAGAGGGCCATCCAAGTAAAGAATTGAACCGAGGCGAGTTGGCGCATGGTGCCGGGCATGGATCGGATCGCAGTGGCGATTTCACCCATGCCTTCGTTTTGGAGTTTTTTGAATTCGTTCAGATCGGTGGGTGGAGTCTCTTTCGTAGTCACTACAGTCCACAGAACGCTAAGGAGAAAGACAACGGCTCCAATGGTGAAGGCGAGGTGGACGGTTTGGGGGATGGGATGCTCGGGAGAAGAGGTGGAGGTGATTCCGAATTGGGAGTGTAGCCAGCCAGGGAGTTTAGATGCGAGGACGGCTCCAGCGCCGATGAATACGCTTTGCATGGCAAAGCCGACAGTGCGTTGGCGTTCGGGAAGAAGGTCGGCCACAAAGGCGCGGAAGGGTTCCATGCTGACATTGACGGAGGCATCGAGGATCCAGAGTAGACCTGCGGCCATCCAGAGGGCGCTGGAGCGAGGCATAAGGAAGAGAGAGAGGGAGGCGAGGATGGCTCCGACGAGGAAGTAGGGTCGGCGACGGCCGAGGATGGGGTGCCAGGTGCGATCGCTGAAGTGGCCAATGATGGGTTGGATGATCAGGCCAGTGATGGGGGCAGCAAGCCAGAGGAGGGGGAGGGCGGATTCGGAAGCGCCGAGATACTCGTAGATCGAGCTCATGTTGCCCATCTGGAGGCCCCAACCGAACTGGATGCCAAAGAAGCCGAACGACATGTTCCAGATGGAGAGGAAGGAGGATGCGATTGGGGTGGGGGATGGGGCTGATTTCATAGGGGAATTATCTCCTAAAAATTAAAAAAGGGGAGGGGGAAGATGGGCAAGGTGAGTCTGAGTTACTGAACCTTGAGGCGATAGAACTTGCGGGAAGGAGAGATTACGGAATCGGTATAGGAACCGTTGGTCAGGCCAGTGGCAATGGGCACCCAAACTCCGCTGGAGAGATCATCGCGGGCTTCGACGGTGTACGTGCGTCCCACGGCGCGAGTCCAAGTGAGAGTAGTTCCGGTTGGAGTGGCGAGGATGGTTTCAATCGCGAAGCGGGAGTTGGCGTTGAGGGGATCGGTGCCAGCGATTAGCTCATCGGCATTGGTCTGACCGTCGCCGTCATCATCCCCGGTTGAGGAAAGAGAGCGGACTGAGGGGCTTGGGCTGGAAGTGGCGGATGTTTTTGATGGGTCGTTAGGATTGAGGGCAGTGACGGTGAAGGTGTAGGTGCCGGGGGTCAATACTGGGAATGAAACTGAGGTTGAGGTCGTCTCGACAGTGGATCCGTTGCTGGCCGTAACCCGATAAGTAGGGGTTAGACCTTCAGGGTCGTTCACGGCGTTCCAAGCAACGGTAGTTTTTCCGTCGGCTGTGATGGAGGAGGAGGTCGTGGGGGGCCCGGTGAGAGCGGGAGGGGGAGTGACATCGTAAAGTTTGAGGTACTGGGCTTCAAAAGGGGCTGATCCCCAAGCCGAATCGGTGGACGGAACAGCAGGAAGTGAAACATAAATGCCTCCTGAAAGGATGGTTGAACCACTCAATCCGTTGTTACCCCAGAGGAATTTATCGCGGCGATCGGGATATTCGTTATTGGGTCCTAGGTAGGCGGCGATGTTGCGGACATTGTAGTTGCGGCCGGACTTGATGCCGAGGAGAGTCCCGAGACCCGAGGGAATTCCAAACGTGTTGGCGGAGGTACTGCTGCGCTTGAGATTCACGAAAGCCAGCACGACATCTTTGGTAGCTGGGGACGCGTTGGCCTGTTCGTATTTAGCCACGGCGAAGATGTTGGGGTCGGCGGTGGTGCTACTATTTGGATTGAGGAACCACCGGCTGGACGAACGCAAGGCAGGGCTGAATTCCCGGGCTTTGCCGGCGCCAGCATAGGCAGGGATCAGATTTTTTACGCCGAAAGTGTTCGCAGACCATTGGGTCCACTGCGGTTGCATCGAGTTCCAGGCCTTGAAGTGAGGGATATTTTTTCCGAAATTAACTTCGTATTTATCAAAGCTGAGTGAAGCAGCGGTGCCGACTTCTTGGCCGTACATAACCATGGGAGCACCATCCATCGTGCTTCCCACAGAGTAGCGGATAAAGGCTTCCCAAGGATCGGAGTACCCGGCCTCGTCATGAGAGGTGTTGTTAAGAAGAACCAATCCTTGTCCATAGGAAGTGCGACGCGTTTCGAAAATATCACGATGGCCTGTTGTGGTGTTGGCTGCTTGCCAGGGGAAGACGATGTTTTCGTTCAGGATGTCAAAGTGTCGGTTGGAGCGGTAGGTGACGGCTCCACCGTCGAGGGATTCAGTCATGAAGACAAAGCTCCATTTGTGGGTGCGGGCAACGTTGATGACATATTCCCAGAACTGGGGTGGCATGCCTTGCCCGAAATCGGCCCGCAGACCATCGATGCCCTTGTAGGCCTGATCGGATTTGGAGCTTCCTGCTGGTAGGCCGGTTTTTTCGAGCCAGTAGGGGACGTATCGGGCGAAATATTTCCAGACGGCTCGGGTGACGGCCCCATTCGAGCCGGCGGCACCTTTAAGATCATCCCAGGTCATTTGGTCGGTTTCTAAAGCGACCGTGGCACGGCTTGAATCTGCAGTTGGAAATCCTGTAACTAAGGTCGTGTAGCGACCGAAAAACACATCCTTCACATCCGCCCATTTTCCGAAATCGTTGCGGTCGGGGGCCGTCGCAATGTCGCTCGCGCTGGTTGCGGGAGCGGAGTAGGCCGTGCCGGCGCCTCCATTGGATGAGTAGAAACGAAATTCCCGATCCTTGATCTTGTCGGTGGCGTTCCATCCCGTGGTGGTTAATCCCGCCTCGGAAAATAAGGATAGCCCTTGCGAGGAAACTTCGCAGTCCCAAGCGGTGTGGTTGAAAGGAGCATCCAGCATGACATTCATTCCCCTGGCATCGGCATCCGCTACGAAACTGGAGAAGGCCTGCATGGAAGCTGTTCGATTGGCAGTTGTGGAACTGCTCCCTTTGTAGGCCGTGGTCATCAATTCGTTGACCTCGAAGAAATTTTTCACTGCATATGGGGACCCCGGGTCATAGGCCGCTCCGTTGAAGACTTCCCGCCCCTCGATGCCGTTGGGGTGAATCGGTTGGAACCAGAGGGTGTTGATGCCCATGTTGCGGAGGGAGGCTAGATTGACCCGACCGTTGCTGGTGTTGGACAAGGATTCCAGTGTCGAACGCTGTCCAAAGGATGGCCCGGTGGCATTGACATTGAAGACGTTGATTTCATACACGCTCATATTGCGGGCAAGTTTGGGGGCGACGGTGATGCAGTGGTCGCGACCGCTGAACCAGGTCCAAGTGGTTTGACCGGCAATCTTGTAACGCCCTGTTAGGCGGTAGGCGCCGGTTTTCGTGGCGTTGAACGTTGCAGTATATGTTCCCCCTGAGCCATTGAGGGGGATGGCTTGGAAGTATCCCGTAGAAGGATAAGGGCCTGATGTGTAACCGGCGGGTTTTGTGTTTGGAGCGGCCGGAGGGAGGATGCCATCGTGGATTCCGTCCCCGTCGGCGTCGGCGCCGGCACGTTCGCGGTTGTTCAGGTTGGTCCAGAGTTCGACTTCATCCGCCTGGACCCCAGGGGCGAAAGAAATCGTGATAGGTACAGCATCCCCAGCCAATTCATCCACGTACAACTTGGAAGTGGTGTAGTCGGCATTCAGGGTGCCGGTGGTGGAGGTCGTGACGGTGAAGGAGGCGGTGGCCACTGGTGTGGTAAGAGTGAAGGAGAAAGGACTCGCTTGGGCAGTAGACTGGGTAGAGGTGGTGGCGGTTCCTCCACTGTTGTAAATGTAGGTGGGGCTGGTTCGGTTATCGAAGGTCGTGGCAAAATAGTAGTCTACCACCGTGCCAGCCGCGGAAGGCATGGAGACGGAACTCTTCCAGATTTGGACACTTGTTCCTGTTTCGTTGGCATGAAAGCCCAAAGCAGCGCTTTGCCAACTTCCTCCTCCAAAACGATAGTAGAGGGTACCACCGGTCTGATTGTCTCCTCCGCCTTTGGAGACTCCTTGGTAAAATGTTACGGAGGCACTCGGGTTCGGATTTAAAGGATCGCGCATTCCCGCGGCATAAACGCCGCTCGGTCTTGTCTCAGCTGGAACGTGCCAAACATTCCCAAGCTGTGCAAAAGCGGGGAATGAAGCGCTGACTAAAAGAAGAGCGACTCTGAAGAAAATAGTTCTCATGGAGTGGAGATTTTCACTTTGTAGAACTTCCTGGATGAGTTGATGGCGGAGGAGTCGGGGACAGAGTGAGTCTTGCCGTCTCCCGTGATTGAGTTGCCGATATGAGGCCAGCTCGTTCCCGTTAGGGATTCGGTCCCAACAACCTGATAGTTCAGCCCTGTAACCGTGGGGAATGTGATGGTGAATCCTGCTGGGGTTAAGCCTGAGACGCTTGGCACTGGAAGACCGGTAGAGGCGGAGGAGTTGGGATTCGAGCCCAGCTTCATCTCGATAAGATTGCCAACCCCGTCGCCGTCGGGATCCCCGCTGGCATTCTGATTTAGATTTCCAAAGTTACTTATCTCCCAGCTATCCAAAAGACTGTCGGCATCGCTATCGGGGTTCGGTGTGTCGATACCATCGTCGAAGCCGAGGGTGATGATGTGAGTGGTGCTGCTGCCATTGAGCTCCACCTCCACTTGATGGGTTTGAGCTTGGTTACGACGAAGTACGGTGGTGCCTGCGACGGCGAGATCTGAGGCAGTGTCATTGATGACGGCACTTGCGGATACCTCAACAAAGGCGCGAACCACTTCGGATCCAGACGTGTTTTTCACGGATACACGGCGCTTGTCGGACGAGACAATCTCACTTTCGAGCCCGGCTTGACCACGGAGGAGGAGGTCCTCGAGGTTGGGGGAGAGGCCGAAGCGAATGTATGCTTTATTGAGGGAGCTGAGTTGGTATTCGGCGGTGAAGGCTTTTGCATTCGCTGAGCCGAGGGTGATGATTTTGGTTACATCATTTTGGTTACTGAAGCGCCAACCGGTGGAGTTCACAACTGCTTCAGAGGTATAGTCGGCATTTACGGAGTTACGGTCACCTGTGCCTGTTGTTGGCCTGAGCCACCAGTCTTTAAATCCGCTGGTGCGGTATGCGGTGGCGTTGTCAGAGCCTTCATCCTCGGTGTCGGTGTTGCTGTAAGCAGCAAAGTTGCCTGCGACTTGCCAGACTTTGCCTGTAGTTGGATTCCGCATCCAAGCGGCGGTCATGCGGCCACCCTTGGTTTCGAAGACGCCAAAGAGGCGACTGTTATAGAGGAGGTATTCGTTCGCTCCGTCTAAATCGATATCAGCGGCTTCCGAGCCGAGAGTCGTTCCGTTGGCTGTCGAAGCCCAATCATTTATGCGTTGATAGAGTTTTGCGTAGCGAGCTTGAGACTGACTATGTCGGGCGAAGGAAGCCAATGTTTGGCCTACGCCAGAGTCTGGGACGATATATTCACCTGTGCTGAACTTGCTCAGATCATTGTTCGAGGTGGTGTGGAAGGCGGTGAGGAACATCGATCCGTGGAGGACGGAGTCGGCCACAGTTCTAAGGCTGGGCTGCGTGACTGGGTTGACAGTTTGGGCAGCGGACCATGCGTCACCCGCAAGAGTGCCCGGAGTGCCTACCTGTCCGAAAGTTGTGCCGGTACCAAATCTCTGCGACGCAAGGCCAGGCCGATTATTACCCCCTAGGTACCAGTTGTCGTAATTCTCGCCTGTGGCGTGGTCGACCCAATCCTTGGCGACTGTGCCCAGCGTTGTATTCGCGCGAGTCACTGTGCCCCAAGTGTTGGCCAGGGATCCGTTGTTAAGATACTGGATCTGACCGTTGGCGATTTGGCCAGCGGTGACCACACGAATCCAGGGCCGGCTGGCCAGCCAGCGGACATTCGCATCGTAGCTAGTTGCACGACTCGGACTTGAGAAGTCGTTTAGGTCGCGGGACAGTACAACAACTTGATCTTGAGTGTTGCTGCGACTGCGACGGGAGAGAAGTTGGCGGACGGCAAGGCTGGAGCCCTCGTCGAGAGTCTGGTCGAGATATTCGGAGGTGAAGTCATGAATGGGGAAGATTTTCAGGTTGCCGACTTGGTTGATTCGGAAGCCGCTGTCCCCGAGGGCAGAGGAGCGGCCGAACCATTTGACAAAGTGGCGCATCTGATCGGCAAAAATGTACTGATATCCCATGGATTCGATTTGAGAAAGGGTGGAGGAGTCGAGAACACGTTCTGGAGCCCAGAAGATTTGGCGGGAGGCAGTCGTGTTATAAATGGAATCAAGGAAACGATCGGCTAAGGCTTTGTTGGATTGGTTGAAGGCGGGGGTGAAGTATTTGAGCATGTGGTCGGAGAAGGTGGAGCCAAGAAGGTTGATCCAGCCCTGGTTGATGCCTGTACGGATACGCTGGTTATAGGCCGGACCATCCGTGCGGAGGTCACTACTCCTGGCCCATTCTAAGGCAGAGGCCAGAGTAGGAGTAATGTGGAGAGTGAGAGGGGCGCCGTAGTTCTCGTGGGTGGCGAGGAGGCGGTGGTAGCCGGCGGGGTTGGAGGCAGCTTTATCGTGAAGAAGGGCTTGGGTGGATCCTGCGGGCTGGATGGCCTGATTGCCATGTGCCAGTAGCATAACTTTGGATGACTTGCCGCGGTCGTTGAATTTCTTACCGTTGTTTCCCTGCGTGAGGTCGCGGCCGAAGTAGTTTTCCAGTTTGCCGTTGAGGCGGATGTTGTCTTGGTCTTTTGAGTAGTCGGATGCAATCCAGTCGTCATAGATGGTGTCGGTAATATTATTCCGTCCCGCTATGTTGCCCGCGCCACCTTCTTGGGTGTTGGGCTTGGTGGTGAAAACTTGGAAGTTGAGGGTATTGGGATTCCCCAGCCAGCCGGCATCGAGGAGATTTTGCCGATCGATGGCAATTTCGACCGCGTCATACCGGCTGGACCAGGCGATTTCGTTGGCCCCCCCGAAGCTACGGGTCTCGACCCCGCCCTCTGTCACAGGGTTCTGGAACTGGGTCGTCGTGTTCCGCCCCGCGTCGCGGTCTACAAAGATTGAGCCGAGATTCTGTCCATAAGCCGCGACTACGGTTTCCCACCGCATGTCGGTGGCGATCTTCATGTTGTTCGGAAGAGACCGTTCGCCCACGGTGGGATTACCGGTGTCGATCACGATGTAGGCATCCACGCCGCCCTGCCAAGCGTTGGCGACAAGGTCCATGAAGTCGATACGGAAATAAAGCCTGCCGTCGCCCCCAGAGGCACGGGACCCGCCGTCGCGGAAAGAGAAGGAAACGATATCGCGAGAGGTATCAAAGCCGTCATTCATGCGGTACACATCCGCTCCTTGGCTTCCACCCTCGTTGTACTCGTCGAGGACAAGAAGATCGTTGTAAGTCCAATCGGTAAACTTACCGATGGTGACGGAGCCCTCGCCTGGACCGCCCAAGTCTCCGCCCCCGCCCCCGCCACTGTTCTTCTGGTTGGGCAGGGTTCCGTTGGCCAACTCGGCAGCGTTGTTGATCCCGTCGCCATCCGGATCGCCGCTTGGGCCATTGTTCATGTTGCCCAGACCTCCAGTGAGAAAGTTGTACGTACCGTTGTCCAACGGATCGAGGCCGTTGTTCACTTCCCATCCATCGGGTAGGCCGTCCCCGTCGGTATCTGCATTGAGGGGATCGGTCTCCGTGATCAGGAGTTTGGGAAAACCGGCGGTCTGGCGACTTCCGTTGCCTGTGGGAGAGTAGGCGGCCCTTAGAACCGTGTAGTTGATGGCGCGACTGGTGATGTCCCCGGATCGGAAGGCGGAGCCAGCTACTGCGAGCGGGGTATCTGTATCGAGGTTCAGCAACAGCTGCTTCGTGGAGCCACCCTCGTAAAGCAGGAAAAGATCCGTGCGACCGTTGAGGTTCTTGTCCTCCGCGTAGCCGTCGCTGAGGCCGTCAACATCGGAGTCGGCCTTGGTCGGGCTGGTCTCCTGCCAAGTTTCCCAAGATTCGACGGTGTTGTTGGGCCAGTCTCCTGTGTTAGGTCGAGCAGTAGAGTATTGGGAAATGGTGGCAACCAACGGAAGAGATTTACCGTCGCCATCGGTCCAGCCGTTAAAGTCGGCATCCTCGACCCCATCAGGTAAGCCGTCTCCGTCCGTATCGGAGTTAGTGGGATCTGTCACGGATCCGGCGGCCTGGCGGGAACGGTCATCGCCTGCGCTTTGGGAGCCAACGCCAGGAACCGCTGGGTTGTTTTCGACAACGGCGTAAAGCGGAGGATCCATATCACCGATGAAGTTTTTAAATCCATCACCATTGGTGTCGGTGCTGGTGTCTGTGTTTGTGCCGGCAGTGCGCCAGCCCACTTCTAATCCGTCAGGGAGACCGTCCCCGTCCGAATCGGGGCTAGTGGGAAGAGACTTTCCGGTGGCGTTATAAATATGGACGTCGCCATTTTTCCATGTCTCAGGATTTCCTGTGGGCAGGGCCTTGCGATTCGTTTCGTCAATATTGACGAGGCCGTCGTGATCGTCGTCCTTGTCATCGAGTCCTGAGGGATCCACAACTTGGCGGAGAAGTACTCGAGCTGTGCCAGAAGTTTTTGTTGGAGTGGTGCCACTGAGGAGTGCCTCTGCCTCCAGCGTGTAGTTGCCCGGTGTGGTGATACTCCAAGTGTAAGTCCAGGTCTTGATGTTGCCGTTGACAACCGAGGTTGGGCTACTGGCGGTGATCCCTGTGAGGGTGGGTGCACTGGTCACGCCAGTGCTGGTCTCAACTTGAACTTGATAGGTTAGGGCATCCGCCCCAGGACCGTCGGGCAGTATAATTTCGGTGGGTTTTCCGTCCGAGCCAACTTCTGTCGGGCGGGTGATCCGGATAAAGGGTTTGTTGCTGGGGCGAACGTTTACGAAACGGGATGACGACAGCCACTTATCCGAGCTGTTGAGGTCTGCGGGATCTTTATAGAGGACGCGAAACTCCTGAAGATTGACGGAAGAGTTGTAGAGATTGGGCAAAGGAATGGAGAGCTGGTGGAAGGCGTTGCCGGGGCCAAAGTCCCCATAGTTAACCGACCAACCCGTACGACTCTGGGCGGTGCCTTGGGCCAGAAAGGTGAAACGGGCGACCATCTGTTCTGGGGTGATGGATGTATTGCTGAGGGTTTTTGGGAAGTAGACCTGCATGGTGTAGTTGTCGTCCACGGTATCTCCGTCGTTGGTGGGGAATGCGATGATGAGGCGCTGTGCGTTGCCGCGGGTCTGGACTTCGCGGGTGATTTCACGGACGTGGGCGGCGGTGGGGTCGAGAGTGAAGTTCCGAGAAGAGGAGGCTTCTAGTAGTCGGATTTTGACAGTGCCTGCTCCAGTGAGGGGAATGTTGTTGTAGGTAAATCGCCATTCCCGAGGCTGAGAACTGGTTACCGATTGGCTTGGGGTCACCTCGGTGGCTTTGGCCCAAGTGGGATTCAGAGTCGTATCGTAAATTCCGTTGCCGTTGAGGTCGGTGAACGTTTCTCCAAGATCCCAAGTTTTATTTGCGTTGGCATCCACGAACGGTTCGAATCCCACACCATTGCCGTTTTGCTGTTTGGTCGTGGTGTCGTCATTCCCGGTGTCGGAATCGGAGATCGAGTACCAGACTTCCTGAACTGTCGTGTCGGTGCGGACAACCATCTCGTAACTGGAACCGCCGACAGTGTCTCCGTCGTTCGTCGGAAAGGCGAGGACGCCCTGTGGAGTTTCCGCATCGTAGTAGAAAGTCTGGGTGAAGGTGTTGTAGAGCGGCGCTTGGTTGGCGGCACGATTGAGGAAGGTGCGGGCGCGAAGGACGTGGAAACCTTCAGAAAGACCCGTCTGCATGGCTAGGGGCCAGTTGTCATACGATTGACCAAGGGTCGGGGTTCGTGCGTAGTCGTTGTGAGGAAAGTGCTGCACGGTAGCAGGGTTGAAATCAGCCACGCGGAACGTGGTGAGCATTTTCTTTTTGTAAGCAACGGAAATGGGGCCGTTGGGGAACCAAGAGGGTGCACCTGCCCCTTCGTTTTTGAAGAAACCGATCTTGTAGCTGAATGTGGTGCCAGCGATAGGCTTTGGAAGGTTAGCCGAGGCCCACCAGTCGTTTGTATCTTGGTTGTGGCGGTAATTCAACTCGGCCACCTGAGTGGTGCCACGTCCGATTCCGCCAGCACCCTCGGGAAACGAACCGTCGAGGGTGTAGTAGAGGAAGGCTCTGAAGCCGCCACCGACCGAGTTGCTTTTAGCCCAGATGACGATGTTGCTGCCTGAGTCGTCAAACTGTTTGGGGGGGGTAGCAACGCCACCCACGTCGCCGACGGGATCGTGATAGACCCAAGAGGCTTGATTGCCGCTTTCCGTCCCGTAGTCGTTAGCGGCAACGGGACCATTGTTGATGGAAACGGTTCCCCCGATGATTTTAGAATAAGTCTCGGCACCGGGAGAGCCGATCTGACATCGGATGGTATCTTTGGCTCCAAATTTTTCGGGATGTTGGCGGTCGACGAAGGTGGGTTGTTCGTATCCGAGAAAGGTGTCGGTACGCAGACCGGGGGGGTTGTCGCGTTTAGCGGGATCGGAGCCGAGGCCGGTACCGTTGAGGTCAACCCCGCCATCGAGTTTGACCAAGATGTTTTCCGCCGAGCCGTCTGCGCGTGCGAGGATGGTTAAAGGCTGCCCTGCCTTAACCACGGGAACGGAGGTCTGGTAGGTGTAAGGCACTGGGGTGGTGCCGGTCGGATAGCCGCGGTTACTCAGTCCCTCGGGATTAAAGGATGCATCACCATCGCGTCCGTCCTTGCGGGTTACGGTGATCCGAGGAACTTCAAATCCATTTTGATAAAGCGTGATGGGTGCGTTGGGCCATAAGGTGGAGAGTTCCGGCGTGCGGTAGCTGAAAAGGAAGTAACCGCCCGGAGGGACGATGACGGTGTTCAATTCACTGGCAGACTTATAAAAGCCGGTCATGTTCGAACCGTTGGGACCCTCGGCGTACTGGTACAGATAGGCACTAGTCGGAAAACTGGTGGTGATCCCGCGCATCTGACCCTGCGCAGTGTTGTCGTTCATCATCATGACCATGGTGATCTCATCGGATGCGTTTCCACTGCGGGTCGATCCATCTGGATTACGGTTATCGCGGCGTTCGAAGGCAAGGTAATCGCCGTCGGCCCAGCGGCCTTGCTGGATGCCGCGAGCGAAGTTGTTATGAATTTTTAGGATATTGGGAATTCGAGGATCCGAAAACTGTCCGAGATATTGTGTGTTGGCGTGTCTGGGGAAGGCGCCACCGGATTCACCGAGGGTTTCGGCTTTGTTGTAGCCGTCTGAGTAAATCAAACCGATGCCCTCACGTGTCATATAAAAGGCGTGCTGCCATTCTTTTTGGGCGGCGTAGTCACTGTCGTGACTGTTGGCGTGCGTGACACCCATGCCTTGGCCAAAACCGCCTGCTCCTGAGGAATCAAGCCCACTCAAGGTTGCTCCTGGGTTGCCGAGCGTTCCGTTCAGCTTGCTACGAAGGTCATTGTCAACGAGACGCATTCCCGCGTCCCAGTAGCCCCCGTAGCCGGGGGGTTGGCCCAAGTGCTCGCCAAAGAGCATGGCATCGTCCCGCGGAACCTTGTCTTCGAAGACCGAGTTTCTTTGATTTGTGTCAGTGAATCCTCGTGTGCGATTGAACTGCCACTGGATACCGCCGAGATAGCCCGCACTACTGGAGTCCTTATCTGCACCTGATTGCTGGCCGAAAAAGTAGTCGGGCACGTGCTTGACCGCATCGAGGCGGAGGCCGTCTGCCCTGGTGCGATTCATTTCCCATCGAGCAGCTCGAATTAAGTAGGCCCCTACGTCTTCGGTGAAAGCCTCTTTCTTGGCATTGATGTATTCCTGCGCCTTGGTGGTTAACTGGGTGGCGGTAGCGCTGCTGCCAAGTTCTATGCGGGCTTGGTCGATGAGGACGCCGAAATAAGCGGTATTTCCATCCTTGTCCTTGTCGTACTGTTCGGGGCGGGCCAGATCACGAATGAAAGAAAGCTTGGGATGGGTAGAGCCTTCGCTCGTCCCGTGGTTTGCGTTAGGAGTTTCGTGGGCGATATCGATCAGGTCAGCCAGTCCGAGATTTTGCACCTGCCAGGCAGATCCCCAATCTCGGCAGTTGTCCCACTTGCGGTAGAAGCCGTCCTCTGTTTTTTTAAGATGGAAATCTTCGGGCACCATCCCCGGGTAGGTATCGATCGGGGTGTTCTCGTTGTAACCCGGCACATCAAAGGCGCGGTGATTCATGATGTTGTCGAAGTAGACGCGGATACCGAAGCGGTGGGCGACTTCCATCATTTGAAGTAGTTCCGTCTCTGTTCCGTAGCGGGTGCGCACGGATCCCTTTTGATCTTTGTTACCAAGGTCGAACGGATCCCACAGATCGTAGCCAACGGAGCCACCGCCTGAACCTTTTGTGGGTGGGGGAAGCCAAAGTGACGTGTATCCCGCTTCCGCAAGTTCGGGCATTTTTTGAATTAGATCGACGTAAGAAACATTAAATAGTTGGAGCAGAGCCTCTGCACGAACGTTTGAGGAAAAAGACGAAAAGAGTAACGCTCCAAAAAGAAGTAAACCACGACATGTCTTTGAGTTACAAAATTTCATGGCAATTACTCTCAAAAGATATATTGGCACAACTTTATGCTTTTTAAAGAGATAGCGACAAAATTTAAGCCGCTTTTGAACAGTTCCATTGTCATAGATGTAAACACTTGGTAATGAACGAATAATTGGTGCAATTGGACCGCCTGAATGAAGCTTCTTAACAGGACTGAATTAGCCACACTTTTTAGACCGAAAAAGGGGCAATTTGTTAGTGTTAATATGGCTTAAAAAGAGGTCCCGACGGCGACTTATTTCTGCTTTAGAAGTGCGCCTGTAAAACCGGGCAAGGTGATGCTGGCTTTCCCATCTTTTTGCTGAACTTGAACATCGGCAGGTTTACCCGAGGAAACAAAAATCGGTGTTAGGGGGTCGGGTGCCGTGCCATCCGTGTTGCCGAACTGGAAGGTGAAGGTTTGAGGATCGGAGTGACGATTGAATACGGCAAACAGGGTGTTCGTGTCGCCACGAGCAAACGCAAACATCCGACTCTGATTCTCGGCTCCAATCATCTGCATCTTTCCATGCACGAGATCGGTAAACTTTTTCCGAAGCGCGATGGCATCCCGATAGTAGTCGTGAAGGGTGGAATCAAAATTTATATCGTCTTGTCGGGTGGGTTGGCCCCCCGGGCTGAGGGTTTGGGGTTCAAACTTCAGATCGGCCCAGACCATCGGCATGCGATCATCCGGATCATCGGCTCCCCACATTCCTGCTTCGGTACCATAGTAGATGTAGGGAGCGCCCGGGTAGGTCATCTGAAAAAGGACGATCATGCGCTGGAGTTTCCGTTCCGTTTCATCCGGTTTGCGAATGAAGTAGGGCTTGTCGTGGCTTCCGGGCCAGATATCCACGTCATAGGCGAATGCATCCGCTTTGCCATAGTAGGGGCGGTCGCGATTTACGATCATGGATGGCATGCGATCCGTATCGTGTGAATCGAAAAGATTTTGGACGCGCAGGGTTTCCTCCCAGCTGAATTTCTCTCTCCGTTCCTCGATCATGCGGGTGAAATCTTTGATCGGCAGAGTGCCATCGATCAGGCCCCCTTTCACGGGCATGGCAAAGGCGTAGTAGTTCATCACCCCATCGAACTTTCCCTCCCGAATGAAGTCGGGGGCTTCGACCCAGATTTCAGGAGTGGTGTAGGCTTGGGGCTGGATGGAGTGGACAAGATCGTTCCACTCGGCCCAGAAACCAGTGCCGACTTCATTTGCGACGTCGAGACGCCAACCATCCACTCCGTCGGAGGGATCACCGTCCCCATTGGGATCCATCCAGCGGCGAGTGATCGCGAAGAGGTAAGCTTTTACCTGAGGATGCAGATTTTTTTTTCCCTTCTCGTCGGTGACCTCGACGAATTCAGGCATGCTTTTCAGGCCCCACCACCCTGCGTACTCAAACTCGTTCTTGTCCTTGGTGGAGGGGTCGTCGAAGTGGTGGACGTCAAACCAGGAGGCGTAAGCAGAGGCCTTCTGTTTTTCCCGCAGATCGGCAAAAGCAAAAAATTCAGTCGCACAGTGGTTGAAAACTCCATCGATGATGATGCGGAGTCCTCGGTGATGGGCTTGCAGGACGAGTTCGAGAAACTGCTTGTCGGACGCGCTCCATTTCCAGCTCGCGGGATCGGCTGTTTCTCCTGAGGTCAGGGCGATATCGGCTGCCGGATCGGGACCAAAGTGGGGATCCGCGTGGTGAAAGGAGCGGGAGTCGTACTTGTGAAGAGAGGGAGACTCGAAAATGGGATTGAGATAGAGGGCGGTAACTCCGAGCTCTTTGAGGTAGTCGAGCCGATCAATGATACCCTGAAAATCGCCTCCATAGCGGCGGGATCCGTTGGTGGCGTAGACGTCGGAACCGATCTCCTTTTCCCAATCTTCAAGAGCGTACCACTCCTTGGTCCAAGGCATAATTTTCCATTTCGCTTTGGCTTTGTCGGGAACCCTGGCGTATTCCGCGGTGGGATCATTCTTGGGATCACCGTTCCGGAACCGCTCAGGAAAGATCTGATACCAGACCGCTTCCTCGGCCCACGCGCATTTTTTCGAAACAGTTTCCTGAGCCTGAGAAAAAAAAGGCAATCCAAGGATCGGCATCACCCAAAGCAGGAGTCGAAGCATAAGGCGTTTACTTCTGACTTGAGAGATCGAAGTAGTAGCTGGAAAAGGGAGGAAGATCGGGGAGGGATATGCCTTGGGTGGTAAGAGTATCGGCAGAAGCGGAGAACGTGGCGGGGTTGGAAGCGGCGAGGAGGTCCGTACCCGTCAGCGTGGCGCCACTGGGTAAAGCAAGTGCGGCGGCCGATTCCTTCGACAGCAGGCATCGAACGCCCGAAAGAGTTTGCGTGGGATGCAGATTGACGGCGACAAGTACTGATTTCTGATTCACAGGGTCATTTCGAAGGAAGGAGTACATCCAATGTCCTGAGGTGGTTTCGCCAGACAGGCGGCCGTAGGCGGTATTGCCCTTGTTGGCGGGATTGAGCGGGTAGAAGTTTCCTTGGGCGAGGGCAGGGTGAGTGAGGGATTGAAGGGTTCGCCCGTAGAATGCCCGAAGCTCTTTCTGCTCGCTGCTCAGAGGGGAACCGTCACACGATCCGTCGTGATACCATTTCTGAAGTTCGGGGACCGACCAGTAGTCGAAAAAGGTGGTGCGTCCTTTATCGAGCTCGAACCCGGCGGCACCCACGATGGCAGCCTCACCGACCTCCTGTCCGTAGTAGACCATGACCGGTCCGCGGGATAGGGCAAAGAGAACTGTGGATACGACACGACCCACGGACATTCCGTGTCCACCCCAGTGCTGGGTGGAGGCGACGCGGCACTCATCATGATTTTCGGCATAGCGTAGGGAGTTGTCGCCGACAAAACCCGGGCGGGTCAGGGAGTCGAGATCGTTAGCCCACCCTGACTCTTCATAAATCTTCATCAGGCCTTTGTACGCATCATGTCCATAGACGGAGCTGAAACCTGCTTCGATTAGGCTGAGTGGGTTGGAGTGGTAGGAGGCGAGATCAGGGTTGGCATCGGGGACCTCGAGTCGGGTATCGCCTTCGTAGCATTCGGCATAAAAGTAGGTATTGGGATTGCGAGTGCGGGCGCGGGCGAGGGCCCAGTGCCAGAATTCGGAGGGGATGATGTGAGAGACATCGCATCGAAAGCCGTCGACACCGATCTCCTGCCAGTAGGTCATGATGGCATCCATCTTTTTCCATAGGTTGGGAACGGGCACTTCGGGTTGAAGAACGGTCGGATGTTTCCGTTTGCCCTTGGCACCTTGGGTGAAGTCGTACCCGTAGTTGAGTTTGCAGGTCTCGTACCAGCAGTCTTGGCTGGGTCGCCAGGTGTTCTGGTTATCGCCTGTAACGCGACCTCGTTTCTGTTCGGGGGGGAAAAGGCCATCGATCTTTTCTTTGAGGCCTGGAAAGCGATTTTCTTTATCGTCCCATATGATGCGAGTAGTGGGGGTGGTAGGCTGTTTTTTCTTGGAGTCGAAGGTGGAGAGGTGAAGAGGGGGACCGTCCGATCCGGGTTTCAGGTAGTAGAAGTCGTCCCCAGAAAAGAATTCGGTTGCTTGGTCGTCTTTACCGAAGTCGCGCTCGGGATGGACAACCGAGGCGTAGCTACGGGCGACGTGGTTCGGTACAAAATCGATAAAGATGCGGAGGTTTTTATTTTTGGCGCGG
>Ga0209298_10000842_pt1 | contig 20598 bp, 19 predicted proteins | sample S_140806_EF_Meta_FD_187325 | JGI IMG/M metagenome (GOLD analysis project Ga0209298, IMG submission 187325) | Freshwater microbial communities from Lake Simoncouche, Canada to study carbon cycling - S_140806_EF_MetaG (SPAdes) (version 2) | ecosystem: Environmental > Aquatic > Freshwater > Lake ...
CGCATGCACCGGCACGCGGAAGAGCGGCATCGTCGTCACCGGGATCTCGATGAGGCCATTCGGCCAGGTGAAGGGCTGCAAGGTGCCGAAGGCATCGCTGAACTTGCCGTAGAGGCCTTGGCGCTTGGCTTTTTCCTCGGCGCTGAGCTTCGAATTCAGGAAGAAAAACATCCGTGCCACGGGGCCGAGGGCGCTGGGGAAGATGGAGGCGTCGTATTGATAGCCACGCTCGGCCAGCACCTCGCGAACGAGTGGGCTGGTGCTAAAACCCGGGCCGCGAAAGCCGCGTGTTTTCTTGCCGGTGACGGCTGCGATGGCGTTTTCCGCGCCGCCGATCTCCTCGTGCAATTGCTCGCGGCTGTAGAGATGCAGCCAAGGCTCGTGCATGAAGCTGTGATTGGCGATTTCATGGCCCGCATCGGCGATTTGCTTCAATGCGGCGCGGTTTGATTCGATCGTGGCGTCTTTGCCGACGACAAAAAACGTGATGCGCTGGTTGCAGCGGTCCAGCGTCTCCAAAATACGCGGCACCACCCCATCGAGATAGCTCGGAAAACTCTCCCAACCGGAAACGCCCTGCGTTTTCAGGTAGCTCCAGAGATTGTCGAGATCGAGCGAGATGGAGGCGGCGGGTTTCATGACGCGGAAAGGGTGAAAGTTAGGCGGCCATGCGCATCGGCTCGGGCATCGCGATGACTCGCGGGCCGAAGAGGATGTCGGTGATGCGTTCACCGGTGGTGCCATCGCCGAAGACCTCGCGGGCACGGCTGGCGTCTTTGAACCACGCCGCATCGGTCAAGGAGGTGCGCAGCATCTCACGGAGACGCTCAGGCGATTCACCGACGAGACGGGCCACGCCGCACTCGACGGCTTCGGGGCGCTCGGTGTTTTCGCGGAGCACGATCATCGGTTTGCCGAGCGCGGTGGCTTCTTCCTGGATGCCGCCGGAGTCGCTGACGATCAGCCAGGCATCGCCGAGCAGGTGAACGAAGTCGCGGTAGCCCATCGGATCGGTCAGGCGGATACGCGGATGCTGGTCGAGCTCGGCGGCCACGGCGGCGCGGACGTTCGGATTCGGGTGAACCGGGAAAATCATGCACAGGTCCGGCTGGCTCTCGATGAACTCACGCAGCGCACGCAGGTGATGGCTCATCGTCTCGCCAAAATTCTCGCGGCGGTGCGTGGTGACGAGCACAAGGCGCTTGCCAGCGGCCCACTGCTGCATCTCGGCCACCGTTTCGCCGGGCTTCGTGCTGGAAAGCGTCTGGCGCAGGGCATCGACGACCGTGTTGCCGACGAGGTGGATCGAATCGGCGGGCACACCTTCATCAAGCAGCGTGCGGCGGTTCCGCTCCGTGGCGGCGAAGTGGTAGGCGGCGATCTGGCCGACGAGGCGGCGGTTCATTTCTTCCGGGAAGGGGCTGAGCGGATTGCCTGAGCGAAGACCGGCTTCGAGGTGCCCCACGGGGATTTTGCGATTGAAGGCAGCCATCGAGCCCATCACCGCCGTGGCGGTATCGCCCTGGACAAGCACGAGATCGGGCTTTTCGGCCTCCATGACAGGATCGAGCTGCTCCAGGAGGCGGCTGCCGAGCATGTTCAGGCTCTGGCCGGGGCGCATCGCGTCGAGGTTGTAGGTCGGGCGGATTTTGAAGAGCTCAAACAGCGGCTGGAGGAGGTCCGTATGCTGGCCGGAATTCACAGTGACCAGCCCGGCCCCCCGGTTTTCGAGCGCCTTGATCATCGGAGCGAATTTGATGAGTTCCGGGCGGGTGCCGAAGCAAACGAGGACTTTGGTGGGGCGGGGGGCTGAATTTATGACCAACTTCATAAATATTTCGATAAATCTAGTTTTATCATAGGCAAGCCGATTTTATGAAAATTATCTATTTTGAAGCTAATTCCTGCTTCATTTCGCAAACATGCGAAAAACGTGTCTTCGGTCAGCGCCAGGATTTGAGCCACTTCCCATGTGTTTTGCCGGTCATCGCCGTTTCGGCGGTCGATGACCACACCTTCCAGTTCATCCGGAAAAAGGGTGGGTGAATGAAGCATCCTCCGAGTCCCCCGATGGGAGGCTGAAAGCCTCCAAGAATCCAGCCCAGGGTTGCAGTGGCGCAGCCACGAAAACCCTGGGACACGCCCACCGCGCGGCCCGCGCTCTGAAAGAGCGCCTGCCACATCGACGGCACGACACCCAGACTCTGCGAGCCTGGGCTGGATTCCCCAGGGCCTTTCAGGCCCGCAGCCACTCTGCGGGCTGATCTGAGTTTCCTAATTGCGGCCTAGGAGCAAAAACCGACACTCCCAAGTCCGATGCTCCGTGATATTCCAACAAAATCCTCGGCTATAAAGCTGCTGGCAAACCTCACGATCCGTGAATCATCTTCAATGTTGGGCAAAAACTGAAGACCAAAAACATGAAGCAATCTGAGTTCGATGACATCACCCGATCTTTCATTGGCTTGGAGCTTTCACGACCGTGGCGTGGGCACGGCACCGCTCTCTTTTGCGAGGTTGGACCCTTGTTACACACCTATGATCGTTCCAAACGCCTCAAAGCCGAACGTGGACTCGAATTCAGTTGGAGTTGGCGAGTGGAGTCTGCGCGCTCCATCCTCTTCGGTAGCTCTAGCAGCGACCGACGTATTACTCGCGGCGTTGCTTCTTTGGCGGGACTCACGATCGAAGGCATTTCACTGGAAGGGCGTCTCCCAGAGCTTTGTGTTTAGTTGTCGGGCGGACTTTGGATTACGTCGTATGCCGCGTCGGAGAACCAGCCTGATTGGTCGATATTTTTATCCGATGGCACTTGGCTCACTGTTCACCGAGGGAGGGTTGTACATGAAGCACCGACACACGAACCAACATAAATGAAGAAGCCCAATCGATGGCGTTTCATTAGAAGATCACGCAGGACTGGCGGAAACATGAGCGGATGCGGTTTCGTCTCTACTCGTCGATTGCCGTGCGACGCCGCCGCTGCCGCGAGGCGCTTGAAGGTGATGGCGGGCATACCCGAACTGGATGTCACCATGGAGGTTCAGCCGCTTGCCGGCTCCATCGTGCAGCTTTTACAACTACCCCCGAAGGCGGAGATGGACGCGACGCATGTGGCCTTCGCCATTGTTCATCGGATGGATTATTTGCTGACCTGGAACTGCGCGCATCTCGCGAATGCCTCTCTCCAAAAGACGCTCTTTGAGTATTGCACCTACCATCACCTTCACATGCCCGTGGTTTGCACGCCTGAACTGCTCACCAAGCCCCAGATATGAAAGACCCCATTGTCCAGGATGTCCGCGATGCCAGAGCTGCCGTGGCAGCTGATTTTGGTTTCGATCTTCACAAATTCTTCGCGTGGGCAAAAGCGCACACGGCGGCCGAGCGCAAGGCTAAGCATTGGCTGCCGACCGGACCGGACAAAACGCTACAGTCACCACGCCGGGTGCCCAAGTCACCCACAGCTCGCAAGCCCCGTGTGCGTCTCGCTTGTGCCTCGACTTAGTCGTAATCATGCAGTTGGAAGCAGCGCGTGTCGCACCAGCGTCGTGGAGTGCGGTGGCAAGCCTTGGCGCGACACCGCGGTGGCTTGCTGGGCGGTGCGCATCGGCAAAAAAAGCGTCCTCCAACCCTCGAAAGCGGTGTCGCCGATACCGGGTGGCCCCGGCATCTCTGCCACCGCACTCCACGACGCTGTCGCGAATTTTTCCACTCCAACTGCATGATCACGGCTTAGTCGTTCCCACTCTTTGCAACCTGCCCCGCCGAGAGCTCACTCCGGACGGAGCCGGATCTGAAGTCCCTTGGAGAGCATGGCGGCGAGGCCCAGGCCGATCCAGGGCCAAACGACGATGGTGTAGCGCGGCAGGCCGGGCAGAAGACTGGTGCCGCCGAGGTAGATGAAGGTCAGCAGGCCGAGCAGAAGCAGCTCCACCGGCAGTTGGCGGCGGTTTTTCCAGGCCACGAGCAGCGCCAGCAGCACGGCGAGCACGATGGGCACATTCACGGCGACGAGGACGAGCATGATGAGCTCCTCCGGGTAGTAGCTGCGTGGAAAACCAACGATGAGGCGGCCCCAGTTGCAGATCCAGTTCTTGAGCACGCCTTGGGGATTCGCACGGAGGTTTTCCATGGCCTTCTTCTTCAGCGCGGCCTCTCGCTCCTTCACGGGCAGGTAGTAGTGGGCCTTGTAGAAGTCGCGATGGCCGTTGGCGACGAGTTCGGGCTTGTTTTGCGAATCCTCCTCCGAGAACCAATGGCCGTTTTCGCCTTCGTTCGTGCTGGTGGCCCAGTAAAGCAGCTCACCGCCGTTGGTGGACCAGCAGAGGAGATCGCCGGTTTTGGATTGGGTGTAGGCCAGCCAAGGCACGCACATCCCGAAGGCCAAGGCGAACACCACGAGCGCCCTTAGCGCCCCTTGGCGAATGCCTGGAAAGAGCAGCAGCAAGGCCAAGAAGAAGCCGCCGGCGAGGATGACATTGCCAAAGAACACGCGGGTGAGCGTGAGCCAGCCGAAGGCGAAGGCGGCGGCCAGAACCGGCCCCCAGGCCCATCTTTCGCTCCGCAGCGCCGCCGTGAAGGCCCAGGCAAAGCCCGCGATGCAGGCCAGCGCCAGCGCCTCCGTCATCAGATACGGCGCGGTGCGGAGGAGACTGGGATGCAGCGCCGTGATGAGCGCCACGCCCAGCGCCCCTTTTTTGCCCGCGTACGGCAAAACCGCCCGAAAGCTGAAGAGCACCGCCAGCGCCATGAACAGGGCGTTCAGACCGCGCAGCACGATCAGCGGTGCTCCGGCGGCAATCAACGGAGCCAGCACGAGCGGATAGCCGGGGCCGTTGATGATGTCCGGCTTCTCCGGCGTGGCGTAGGTGCCGTGCGTGAGGCTGGTGGCATACCACTGGTAGCGTGCCTCATCCCAGATCAGGTCCGGCCGGTCCGCGACGATGACATTCACGACATGCAGGAGCAGCGTGGCGAAGAACAGCAGCAGACCGAGGGCGCGTGGAGACATCCGGTACCGTCCGCTGCATTGCCCGTGCCTGTCAAGAATCGTCATCTTCACGGCAAATCACGGCACAGCTTCCGTCTTGTGACGCACCCACGTTTTGCGGCACCATGGCCGCACCATGAGCCAACCCATCTACCTCGTCGCCAGCGGTGATCTGCGTCTTTCTGCCAATCAAACCTGCTGGCCCGCGCAAAAAGCCATGGAGGAGGCTCTGGCCGCTGCTTTCAAAGCCGAGGGCCGCATCATCAAACGGGCGCATCCTTACGATGCGAAAAAGAAGCACGGCTTCATCGCCAGCCAGCGGGAAGGCATCGAGGTCTTCCGCAGCATCCCGCCGGATGCACCGCTCATCGTCGCCGAGGCCGTGTGGCAGTATTCGCATCATGTTTTGGCCGGATTGACCACCCACCGCGGCCCCATCCTCACCGTGGCGAATTGGAGCGGCCAGTGGCCCGGCCTTGTCGGCCTTTTGAATCTCAACGCCTCGCTCACCAAGGCCGGCGTCACCTACGCCACGCTCTGGAGCGAGACCTTCACCGATGCCTTCTTCCAAAACGGCCTCCGCGAGTGGCTCGAAACCAACCGCGTTACCCACGATCAATCCCACGTCCGCGATCTCGCCCATCTGAAACTCCCCGCCGAGGACGAGCGCCTCGGCCGCGACTTCGGCCGCCGCTTCCGCACGCAGAAAGCCATCCTCGGCGTCTTCGATGAAGGCTGCATGGGCATGTTTAACGCCATCATCCCCGACGACCTCCTGCACGCCACCGGCTGCTTCAAGGAACGCCTCAGCCAGTCCACCCTCTACGCTGCCATGCGCGAGGTGAGCGATGCCGATGCCGCGTCCGTCTTCACCTGGCTCAAACGTAAAGGCCTGCAAATGAACCTCGGCACCGACGAGGCCACGCAGCTCACCGAATCGCAAGTCTTGCTCCAGTGCAAAATGTACATCGCCGCGCTTCGTCTCGCTGATGAGTTCGGCTGCGATGCCATCGGCATCCAGTATCAGCAGGGCCTGAAGGACCTCGCGCCTGCCAGCGACCTCGTCGAAGGCATGCTCAACAACGCCGACCGTCCCCCCGTGCGCAGCGCCGATGGCAAACGCCTCCTCTTTGAAGGCGAAGCGCTGCCCCACTTCAACGAAGTCGATGAATGCGCCGGCCTCGACGGCCTCGTCACCTACCGTTTGTGGCGTGAGCTCGGCTTCGCCCCCGAAAACACCCTCCACGACCTCCGCTGGGGTGCTGAAGTGAAGCGGGCACTCTTGCCCGCCCGATCTGGCGGGCAGGAGTGCCCGCCTCACTCCGATCCCTACATCTGGGTCCTCCTCATCAGCGGTGCCGCGCCACCCGCGCACTTCATCGGCGGTTGGAAAGGCGCTTCCAGCGAGCGCCAGCCCGCGATGTACTTCCGCCTCGGCGGTGGCACGCTGAAAGGCATCAGCAAACCTGGCCACATCGTCTGGAGCCGTATTTTTGTGAAGGACAACGCCCTGCATGGCGACATCGGCGTCGCCGAAGTCGTCCAACTGCCCGAGGCCGAGACTCAACGCCGCTGGCAGGAAACCACGCCGCAATGGCCCATCATGCACACCGTGTTCCAAGGCATCACCCGCGATCAAATGATGGCCCGCCATCAGAGCAACCACATCCAGGTTGTTTACGCCCCGAACGAAAAACAAGCCCACCGCGCCGCACGCATCAAAGCCGCCGCCCTACGTGAACTAGGCCTGCACGTCTCGCTCTGTGGCGAGGTGAAGGTAAGCTGAAAACTCGAATTCGTGCCCGAAGGACTGGCATCATGGTGACTCGACCTAGCCTTCATCAAACCGAGCAAATCTGCACGCCCTGCTTGAGCGAGGCGAGCTTGTCAGGACGCTTCGGGATGAACTCCTGGCCGAGATAACCGGTGTAACCAGTCTCCTGAATGGCCTTGATGATGGCCGGATAATTCAGCTCCTGCGTTTCATCGATCTCCGCACGTCCAGGCACGCCGCCGGTGTGGTAGTGAGCGAAGAATTGGTGATCACGCTGAATGGTGGCGATGACATCGCCTTCCATGATCTGCATGTGGTAGATGTCATAGAGCAGCTTGAAGTGCGGCGAGCCGAGCTTCTTGCAAAGAGCGACGCCCCAGGCGCTGTGATCGCACATGTAGTCCGGGTGGTTCACCTTGCTGTTGAGCAGCTCCATCACCAGCGTGACGCCGAGCTTCTCACACAGCGGAAGCAGGCGCTGAAGGCCCCTGGCGCAGTTTTCGAGGCCTTGCTCATCGCTCATGCCGTCGCGATTGCCGCTGAAGCAGATGACCTGCTTGAAGCCCGCCTCGGCGGACTCCTTCAAAAGCGGCTCATAAGCCTGCAAGAGCAGGTCGTGATGCTCGATGCGGTTCCAGCCCTTCGGAATCGGGCCGATCTTCACGCCGCCAGGGCCTTCGATGGTCGGAAAGCTCACCATCGCGCAGTGCAGGCCGTGCTTTTTCACCGTGGCAAAATCCTTCGGATCAAGCAACTCGACCGATTCGAGGCCGATCTCCTTCGCGGCGACGCAGAAGTCCTCCAACGGGATCTCCTTGTAGCACCACTTGCAGGCCGAGTGCTTCACCTTGCCTCGCGCAGCCTTGTCAGCGGCTTCGATCTGCGTTTGCAGCATCGCAGCAAGAGAGAGAATGCCAAAGTGGCGGCGAGAGAGATTGGGCGGAGTCATGAGAAAAGCCTAAACGACCTGCGCCTGTTCGCTCAAGCAAAGAATCGTCTGCCTCACCCCGCAATCACTGCTGCGCGGGCGTTTTCCTCGGCACCGGTTTTTTCGAGGTAGTAATCGTAATCGCCGGTGTAGGTCGTCAGGGTGCCGTTGTTGATGTGGATGACCTTCGTGGCGAGGCTGCGGATGAAATGCACGTCATGGCTGATGAAGACGAGGGTGCCTTCAAACTTCTGCAGGGCCAGGATAAGGCCTTCGATGGCCCAGATATCGAGATGCGTCGTGGGCTCGTCCATGAGCAGCAGGTTCGGCGGATCGACGAGGAACTTCACGAGGTTCAAACGGCTCTTTTCACCACCGGAGAGCACCTTGCACTTCTTATGCACGTCCTCGCGTTTGAAGAGGAAGCTGCCGAGGATGCTGCGGGCTTCGTCTTCGCGGATTTCAGGTGAGACGCGCTTCAGCTCATCCAGCACGCTGCAATCCGGGTCGAGCGTGTCCGCACGGTGCTGCGAGAAGTAGCCGAGCTTCAGGTTTGTGCCGAGCTTGCGCTCGCCTTTCTGGAAAGGGATCTCGCCCGCGAGGAGCTTGATGAGGGTGGATTTGCCCGCGCCATTCGGACCGACGAGCACGGTGCGCTCTCCGCGTTCGACTTCGAGGTCGAGGCCCTTGTACACCTGCTTGGTGCCGTAGGCCTGGTCGATGTTGTTCAGGGCGACGAGGCGCTGGCCGCTGCGCTGCGGCTGCGGGAAGTTGAAACGGAAGCCTTTGCGGAGCGGGCGTGGCTTATCGAGCTTATCCATCTTTTCGAGCTGACGCTCACGGCTCTGCGCCTGCGAGGCCTTGGAGGCCACGGAGCGGAAGCGATCGATGAATTCCTGCATCGCCTCGATTTCCTTCTGCTGGTTCTTCCAGGTCACCATCGCACGCTCGTAGTTCTCCTCCCGCTGGCGCAGGTAGTCGCTGTAATTGCCCTGGTATTCGATGAGCTTGCTCTCCTCGATCTCGTACACGTTTTGCACCAGCTCGTCCATGAAGTCGCGGTCATGCGAGATCATGAGGATGGCACCGGGGTAGTTCTTCAAATAATTGCGGAACCACATGAGCGACATGAGGTCGAGGTGGTTCGTCGGCTCATCTAGCAGGAGAAGATCCGGCTCCATCACCAGCAGCCGCGCCATGTGCGCACGCATGATCCAGCCACCGCTGAACTCGCGTGCCGGCCGGTCAAAGTCCGTATCGAGGTAGCCCAGGCCTTTGAGGATGCGTTTGGCCTTCGCCTCGGCCTGCGGGTCCTGGAGGGCATCGTGCTTGGCATGCGTCTCGAAGTATTCCGGGCTGGAGACATCGCCCGCAGCCTCGAAGGCGCTGAGTTCCTTCTCCAGGCGCTCGATTTCGCCCGCCTTGCCGGTGGAGACCTCCAAAACGGTTTCCTCACCCACCGGTTCGCACTCCTGCGGCAGGAAGCCGACCGTGGTCCACTCGTCACGCGTCACCTCACCCGCATCGGCGGTGTCATTCTTCAAAATGAGCGAGAACAGCGTCGATTTGCCTGCTCCGTTCGGCCCGACGAGGGCGACGCGGTCTCCGTGGTTGATCGTCATGTTCGCACCGCTGAAGAGCGTGCGGGCGTTGAAGGTCTTGGTGACGTTGCGGAGGGTAAGCATGGGGGCGGAGGAGGTAGTGCATCCGCAGCGCTGTGCAATGGCGGAGGCGTCTCCGCGGCCCCTTACGCCTGCTTTTTCGAGACCAAAACCCGCGGCTGATGCTCGGTGAGCAGCTTCGAGGCCGGGACCTCGACCGCGTTTTCACGGCCGAGGAACTCCAGCAGCACGCGGACGCGGTCCGCCCCGCTCAGTTTGGCATTCACGATGCCTTTGAGGCCGCGCATCGGCCCCTCGGTGAGCTCGACGATGTCTCCCACCTCGATGCCCACCTCCACCACGCACACGTCCGCATCGGCCATCTCCGCTTGGATCTGCTCGATCACCCCATCATCCACGCGGGCGAGGCTTTCACCAAAGCCGACGACGCGGATGACACTCTGCGAGTGCTTCACGGCGCGTAGCATCTCCGTGGGATTGAAGCGGGCGAAAAAGTAGCTCGGGAACAGCGCCTCCACGAACCACACCTTGCCTCGCCGCGTGCTCCTTTGAAAACGGATGCGCGGGCAGTAAGTCTGCACGCCTTCAAGTCCCGCCATCAGGCCAGCCGCGATGTGCTCGCACTTCGGACGCGAGTGAACAACATACCAAGCTGGTTCGGATGGGTGGGACATCAGTGGGGACGGTAGCTAGCCGCAGCGTGATCCATCAGCAACCGCAATCCCTCAAACCCGGCGGCTTTTCAGCCACCACAGGCACCCACCGATCACGGTGAGGGCGGCCGCGAGCAGGCTCCGCGAGTTCGATTTGGCTTCCGATGGTGCGGCGGAAATCGTCGCCGTCTGCGGCAGCAAATCGGCCATGTCGCTCAGTTCAGGCAGTTTTTGGCCCGGCGTGGCCTGATCTTTCACCATCTTCCGCCAATCGACCGCCATCGCGATGTCCATGCCGGGGTTTTGCTCCTTCACCTGGCAGGAGCACGAGCCGATCAAAAACTGCGCCGCTTCATCAATCGTCTCCGCACGGATCCCCTTCCCCACCAGTGCATACAAAGCCCGGCCCTGGCCAAACATCGGAAACGCCATCGGCTCGTTTTGAAAGCCGCGCAGATCCTCCTCGCTCGCGAGCAGCATCGCCACAAAGGCCGCCTCGGCGGGATCATCGCGTTTCACCTTCACGATCGAAAAAGCGAGCCGCAAACCATCGCCGGGGATCGAAACGAGGCCGTTCTTGATGTCTTGATCGTCGAGCTTCGGCAGGTTCATCACGCCACCGAGGTAGTCGATGCGTTCTTCGAGCATCTTCAGGGCCGCAGCGTCCTTCGCGGCAGCGCCGCTCTCCAAAAACACCCACACCGCGCTTTCGCCATTCGCCAGCCGTTCGGCGATCTGCGTCCGCGCCGGCGAATCCACGAGCACGGCCACATTCACCTCTGAAAACGGTGCGGACCAGATCACCGCGTCATTTCGCGACGACTTCGGCTGCCGCAGCTCGATCTTCGGCTCCGTGCCGGTCGTGACGAGGTAGTGCTCCGGCAGCTTCGCGTCCGTTGGAGCATTCACGCGATACGCATCCGCCTCCCAATGCTCCAGCGCATACCGAAACACCGGCACCGAGCAGGCGAACGCGGAAGTGGCGGCGAGGAGCAGAATCAAAAGCGGTCGAATCATGTGAGCCCGCACAATACGCCCTCCACGCACGTTTTGATCCGTCCGATCAGACCGATCCTCTATCTTGCGCTTGCTCATCCTTGCCATCTCCACGGACGCTCATGCCTAATGGCCCTCTTATCCCCGCCCTCGAAGGCGATCTGGCTCGGTAAAAGGGGTGCTCCCGCCCGGATTTGAACCGAGGACCAAGGAATTATGAGTTCCCTGCTCTAACCGCTGAGCTACAGGAGCCTGTGCTGTGCGCGGCGCGGAGTATGCACGTGAGCTTTGCAACGGCAAGAGAGGCTTTCACCGCTACCACCTGAGTGCGCTGGCGGGCAGGCGAGTTTCATTGCGCCGCTCCTTCACGATATGACCATCGCTGAGGTAGAGCACGCGGTCGGCCATCTCCGCCATGGCGGCGTTGTGCGTGATGACGACGGTGAGGGTGCCGAGCTCGCGGTTGATGCGCTCCACGGCTTCGAGAACGGTGATGCCGGTGGTGACATCAAGAGCACCGGTGGGTTCATCGCAAAGCAGCACCTCGGGCTTCTTCGCGATGGCACGGGCGATGGCCACGCGCTGCTGCTCACCGCCGCTGAGCTGGCTGGGGAAATGATCCAGACGATGACTGAGGCCGAGGATATCGAGCGCGTCCTCTGGCTTCATCGGGTCAGGCGCGATCTCGGTGATCAGCGCCACATTCTCGCGAGCGGTGAGACTGGGGATGAGATTGTAGAACTGAAAGACGAAGCCCACGCAATTCCGGCGGAAGAGCGTCAGCGTGCGCTCATCGCCATCGGTGAGATTCCAGCCTTTGTAGCGCAGCTCGCCCTCGGTGGGCGTATCGAGTCCGCCGAGGATATTTAACAGCGTGGATTTCCCACTGCCGGAGGCACCGAGCAGCACGGTTAGCTCGCCGGCATGCAGACTCAGGTCCACACCAGCCAGCGCCACCACATCCAGCTCGCCCGTGTGATATACCTTTCTCAAGCCACGTGCTTCAAACACAGGCTCGGAGGATTCAGAAACTCGGGCGGACATGAGAGCGCATCTCTGGCGCGGAAAATTCATCCCGGCAAGATTTGCCGCGTGCAATCCCGGCCGCCGAAGCCAGCATCGGCGCCGTGTCTTACCTGAAACAGTCCCTCACTCGCTACGCCCGCCAGCGTGACGAAGGCATGGGCTGCGGCAGCAGTTGCCTGATCCACCTTGTCATGCTGGTCCTGCTGTTGGTGGCCGTCATCATCTGGTGCATCCGAAACCGCGCCTGGGAGCTGGTGATCACGATCATCTTCCCAGAGTGAGAGGGCAGCTCAAATCCCGCTGATCTCGCCGCTCTCGCTCACCTGGATGCGCTCGGCGGAGGGCACCTTGGGCAAGGCGGGCATGCGCATCATCGTGCCGGTGAGGGCCACGAGGAAGCCGGCACCGTTGCTGATCTCGAAATCACGCACGGTGATGGTGAAGCCGCTCGGACGGCCGCGCTTCTTCGCATCATCGGAGAGAGAGTCCTGCGTCTTCGCCATGCACAGCGGCAGCTTGTCGAAGCCGCTGCGAGCAAACAAGGCCAGCTTGGCTTTCGCTTCGTCGGTGAGCTGCACGCCATCGGCACCGTAGATCTGCGTGGCGATCGCGGTGAGCTTCTTTTCCACCGGCTCGGCGGCATCGTAGAGCATGGGCAAAGGTTTCGATTCTTTTGGCAAGGCCGCGAGCACAGTCTCGGCAAGCTTCACGGCCCCGTCGCCGCCTTCGCCGAACACATTCGCGGTGGCGCAAGACACGCCACGGGCCTGGCAGAACTCATGCACGAGGGCGAGTTCGTCTTCGTGGTCGTTGGTGAAGCGATTGATCGCCACGATGACCGGACGCTGGAACTTTGCGGCACTATCGAGATGCGCGGCGAGGTTGTCGAGACCTCGCGAAAGCGCGGCGGTGTCGGTTTGCGTAAGCTGGTCCAAAGCGGCTCCACCATGCATTTTCAGCGCCCGCACGGTGGCGACGATCACGATGGCCTCCGGCGCGAGACCACTCTGGCGGCATTTGATGTGCATGAATTTCTCGCCGCCGAGATCGAAGGCAAATCCGGCCTCCGTGACGGCGAAATCGGCATGCGCCAGCGCCATGCGAGTAGCGAGCACGCTGTTGCAGCCGTGCGCGATGTTCGCAAACGGGCCACCGTGCAGGAAGGCGGGCACGCCTTCCACGCTTTGCACGAGATTCGGGCTCAAGGCATCCCGCAGCAGCGCCAGCAGCGCTCCGGTGACGCGGAATTCTTTGGCGAAGACCGGCTCGCCCTCCGGCGTGAAGCCGACAACGATGCGCTCCAGCCTGGCACGCAGATCCGCGAGCGATTCACTGAGGCAGAGGATCGCCATCACTTCGGATGCGGCGGTGATGTCAAAGCCCGTCGCACGTTCGGTGGGCTTGCCAGCGCTGGTGCGCATCTGGCGCAGGGCGCGGTCGTTCATGTCCATGACGCGCTTCCACAGCACGCCTTCCGGCTTCAGGCGGCAGGTGCCGTTGAAGAGTTCGTTGTCGATCACGGCGGAGAGCAGGTTGTTCGCGCTCGTGATGGCGTGGAAGTCCCCCGTGAAGTGCAGGTTGATGGACTGCGCCGGCTGCACGGTGCTTTTGCCGCCCCCAGTTGCGCCGCCTTTGCGACCAAACACCGGTCCCATCGAGGGCTGGCGCAACGCGAGCGCCACGCTCTGGCCGATTTTCTTCAAACCTTGTGAGAGACCGATGGAGACGGTGGTCTTGCCCTCGCCTGCCGGTGTCGGCGTGATGGCGGAGACGAGGATAAGCTTGCCCTTCTTCTGGCCGGTCTTCAGCGCATCGAGACTGATCTTTGCCTTGTCGCGACCGTAAAAGCTGAGGTGATCCGGCGAGATGCCGAGAGAGTTGGCGACGGAGGCGATGTCTGAGGTCATGGGAAAGAAAGCGCCCATGATGGCAAGGCATGGCGCGAAGCAAACGAGTTTTCGTTCACGAAGCTTGAGTTGTTCTCCCGCCTCATGGTATCTCATGCCGCCACCATGAAACCGCTTCTCCTCGCCCTTCTCGTTTCGTCCTTCGCCATTCCTCATTCGTCATTCGCCGAAGTGCGGCTGCCGTCCATCTTCACCGATCACCTCGTGCTCCAGCGGGACAAAGCGGTGCCGGTTTGGGGGAAGGCCACGCCGGGGGAAGAGGTCAGCGTCGAGTTCGCCGGGCAAAAGAAGACCGCGAAGGCCGATGCGACCGGCCGATGGATGGTAAAGCTCGATCCCATGCCCGCGAATGCGAAGCCGCAGGTGCTCAAGGCAGGCAAGGTGAGCGTGCAGGACGTTTTGATCGGCGAGGTGTGGCTCGCCTCCGGCCAATCCAACATGGAGTGGGAAATGCAGATGAAGCCCGACTCGAAGGCTGACATCCCGAACACCACCCATCCGAATCTGCGCCTCATTGAGGTGCCCAAGACCACCGCGCTCACGCCGCAGGACGATGTGCCCGCCAAATGGGCTCGCAGCTCACCGGAGAGCGCCGCCAGCTTTTCGGCGGTCGGTTATTACTTCGGCCTGAAGCTGCATGAGGAGCTCAAAGTGCCCGTCGGCATCATCCAGAGCGCCTGGGGCGGCACACGCATCGAGCCATGGACGAGCATCGAGGGCTTTGATGCCGTGCCGGAGCTGAAAAGCTTCGTCGCCGATGTCCGCTCGAAACTTCCCGGCAGTGACGCCTACCGCACCGCGCATGAAAAACACCTCGCCGCCGTCACGCAGTGGCAGCAGGCCGTGAAGACCGCGCTGGAGAAAAAACAGCCCGTGCCCGCCATCCCTGGCCAGCCTGCCACGCTCAACGCCGGTGCTGGCGCGCCCACCGCGCTCTACCATGCCATGATCCATCCGCTCGTGCCCTTCGCCATGCGCGGAGCCATCTGGTATCAGGGCGAATCGAACCACAACGAAGGTTTTGTTTATACCGACAAGAAAAAGGCCCTGCTCGCCTCCTGGCGCAGCGTGTTTCAGCAGCCGGAGCTGCCGTTTTACTTCGTGCAGATCGCCCCCTTCCAATACGGCACCGAGGAGCCGGAGATCCTCGCGCAGTTCTGGCAGGCGCAGACAAAGTGCCTCGACATCCCGCACACCGGCATGGCCGTCATCACTGACATCGGCGAGGTGCCGGACATCCATCCCGCGAAGAAAAAAGAAGTCGCCCGCCGCCTCTCCCTCTGGGCTTTGAGCCAAACCTATGGCCGCAGTGAGATCGACCCGAATGGCCCGCTCTACGCCAGCCATGCCATCGAAGGTTCCGCCATCCGCATGAAGTTCGCCCACGCCGCCAGCGGCCTCGCCTCACGCGATGGCAAAGCGCTCACGCATTTCGAGATCGCTGGTCGCGATGGCCTGTTCCAGCCCGCCGAGGCTCAAATCGATGGCGACAGCATCGTTTTGACCTCCGCCAAGGTCCCGCAGCCGCGTCGTGCTCGCTTCGCCTGGAGCAAGCTCGCCATCCCGAACCTCATGGACAAGGACGGCCTGCCCGCCACCGCCTTCCACACCCACTGGCCCGTCGATCCCGACCTCGGCGACAACTTCGCCAAAGGCTGCGCCTGGACCAGCAGCGACAAAAACACCTACGGCTGGGACACCGGCCTCACCGACGGCTCCTGGGCCAGCTTCAATCCCAACAGCTACGCCACCGGCAACAGCGATCAGTTCCCCAAACACGTCACCATCGACCTCCAGCAGCCGCGCACGCTGAACCTCATCGTCCTCGGCACCCCCGAGATCGGCTCCACCAAAACCGTCGCCATCTCCGTCAGCACCGATGGCCAAACCTTCCGCGAAGTCGGCCAACACGTCTTCCCCCTCGCCAAAGCCACCCGCGCCTCCATCCCCTTCCCCGACACCGAAGCCCAACACATCCGCCTCACCTACCTCGACCACCACGCCCAACAAGCCGGTAACTTCCCCAACACGTTTGCCTTCACGACGGAGGTGGAGGCGTATCGGGTGAGGTAAACCTCGTTCGCTTTAGACAGTTAGTTCATAATCGTCAGTAATTGATGACGCGTATTTGAGCGCAAGCACACAGTTCTGTTGGATATGACGCATGTATGCGTCAATCTCGGCAACCATGAAGTAAAATCCCGTTGGCGCTCGACAAATCTGCGGCAGATAACGCTGTTGTCGCACTCGGCAGAATTATTTGCCATCCAGTAGTTCAGCAAAAAGATATGCACGAATCACACCACAGGGCCGCTGCGGCGAAATGGATGAGAAAGCGTTGGCCCAAAGATATCTTCATCGAAGAGACGTACACTCCATACGGCACCAATAGTTTGAACGACAGAAGGGGGTATCCGGACATTCTGAGAGTCGCACAAAACGGGGATATCAGCGTAGTTGAAGTAAAGAAATGGGGCCATCCCGACTTTCAAAAATGGAAAATCCTTGGTGAACTGCAGTTCTACACCTTTCTAATTGAGACGCAGTATAAGCAGGACAACGAAGACTACGTTTGGATGGCGAATCTCATCATGAAGGGAATGCTCGATCAAGAGCATGTTGATGCGATCGAGCAGAGAATAAGAGAAGAAAAAGAAATCGTAGTTGATTGGATTGTCCTAATCGTCGGCGGGAACAGGGAAGAGATAGAACATGATGAATGCCTATGGCATATGCATGACTACATCAACTTTGGAGAAGCGACGAACTCTTGGTTTCGACCGCTGAACTACATCCATTTAATCGAAGAGAATGGCGAGTTTATATGCGATAACCTCGAGTGCTGGTTCAGAAAAGATGAAGAAGCAGAACCAGACAGTGCTGGATAATGTCGCGAATGCGCTGTGCCAGACCTCGGCAGGAGAATGGGGGCAGAAGAATTCAGAGATCCATTCTTTTGCCCCCATTCTCCTGCCTATTGATCCGGGCCATTTTCACCAAATGTGCTGCTTTGCAGTCTAGACAACCAAAAGCTGCCCAGAGGTGAGCGCAGCATATCCAGTCAGCGGTCGACTGAATCTTCGGAAACCGGAATGACCTCACGCAAAGCCGCCAAGGCGCAAAGTTCAGAGGTTTGGGAACCTTGGCGGCTTTGCGCCTTGGCGTGAGACTTCTCCGAGATCAGCATCAGACAGCCATTCCATCAAGCCGCCCAAAATGGGAGGGAGTTCCAGGCAGGAGGAAAGCCCATCGCGGCGGGGTCGATCTCAGGGAAGGATTGGAGCAGGTTCTTGAAGCCCTGTTTCCAGCCAGAGCCGGGGGCGGTGACCTGGAGCACATCCACCAACACCACAAGCAGGCCCTCCAGTCGCGAAGGTGAATGCACGAGGCCCTGATGCTTTCTGGCGACCGTGGGGCTGATGGAAAACACCCGGTTCCAGAGACGGCCGTGATGGGCGCAAATGTTCCGAAGGTGGGAGAGGGCATGAAGCCAGCTCTCCAGGATTTTGGCGGGCACTGCGAATGGAGCAGCGATGCTGGCCTTCAACGCCGGATCACCGAGCCCTTTGTAAACCCGGGAGAGTGCCCCAAGCGTCAGAATCTCCGCCGTCATCCAGAACGGCGGCAGGTAGGGATCGCCATACTTGGTATAGTAGTGCTGGATGAAGGTTTCGGCATGGGAGGATGGCAGCAGGCGCTGGTGTGCGGGCGGCGGGTAGGTGATGCCGAGCTCGCGCTCCAACTGCTCAATGAAGTAGCCGTGATTGAATCTCGGGTGGAAGTGCCTCGCATCCAGGAACCAGTGCGGGTCATTCCAGTGTGCGCAGGTGGCGGAGATCAGGCGTGCGCGCACGGCGACCTCGATTCGCTCGATGGCATCAATGATGAGCACGCGGAGTTCACGGTCGAATTCATAGAGGCGGGAAATCTGCGTCCATGTCGTGGCAGGTTTGAAGACTTTCCGCTGTGGGAGCTCCAGAAACGGATAGGCATATCCTGCCAGACGGTAGTAACCGATGTTTTCCAGTGCCGCCAAGACCTCGGCATCATCAGTGACCACCAACCCGCGGGATTTGAGCTTTTGAAGCTGGGCCTGATGATCAAAAACAGGTTTGGTGAACTTCATGGTTGTAGATCCCGCGTCAGAAGGGCAAAAAAATACCCGCCAAGTTGCGCATCGTGGAGAGGCGTGGCGGGTTTGTTACTCAAAGTATTGAACGAAGACGGCCATTTGGCAATAGCCGAGTTCTCCCGGATTTGAGCACCGCAGGATTGTCGCACGCGATCTGCCTTCCCAGCCCTCAAGCCTTCTTCGCCCGAAAACGTACCCAAAGCGGCTGCAGCACGTGATTCACCAGCGGATCGACCACGGCACCGACGATCACACCGAGCACCGCAGCAATGCCAGCTTGGCCGAGCCACACGAGCAGGCCATGCAGCGAGGGCAGCAGCGCCGCGAAGGCCTCCGCAGCGTGATGCACCGCCTTTTCCGGTCCATGCGCGCCGAGCTCATGCAATCCATGGATGAGGATGCCGCCGCCGACCCACAGCATGGCGATCATGCCGACGAAGCTGAGCACCTTCAAAAACACCGGCATCCCACGCACGAGAGCCCGGCCCAGCGTGCTCACGAGGCCCGCACCGGATCGTGCGAGCGCCACACCGGCATCATCCGCTTTCACGATGAGCGCGACGGCTCCGTAAACGAGCAACGTCATGCCGAGGCCGACCACCGCGAGCACAAAGGCCTGCATCCACAGCGGCGAGGTGGACACCGCCGCGAGCGTGATGGCCATGATTTCGGCCGAAAGGATGAAATCCGTGCGGATGGCGCTCGCAACGCGCTCCTGCTCCAATTCAGCCGTACTGGTGGCCGTGGAGGCATCGCCCTTGTCCTCATGATGACCGGGACGGACGAGGTGCATGACCTTGTGATAGCCCTCCAGGCACAAAAACGCTCCACCAGCCATGAGCAGCGGCGTAATGCTCCACGGCGCGACGAGGCTGAGTCCCAGCGCACCCGGCAGCAGGATGAGCAGCTTGTTCTTGAGCGAGCCTTTGGCGATCTTCCCGATGATGGGCAACTCCCGCTCCGCGCTCAAACCGACCACGTAGCGCGGTGTAACCGCCGCATCGTCAATCACGATGCCCGCAGCCTTGCTGCCTGCTTTCGCGGCCATCGCACCGGCATCATCCAGCGAGGTGGCGGCCACCTTGGCCAGCGCGGCAATGTCATCGAGCAAAGCGATGAGTCCGGAACTCATGAGAAGCCTCCTTGGCGGCAAAGAATGTAACGAGAAGTCATGCGAGGTGGCTAGGCATGGGCGCAGAGCCGCCGCAGGTCAACTCAGGCAACGGCTGAGTCTTCTGCCCCGCCAAGTTCGCCCATCTTCCGAGGCTTTCTTGAGGGACAAAAAAACGCGGAGCCTGGACGACCGGCTCCGCGTGTAGAGAACTGAAATGGCTGCGACGAGGGATTACTTCGTCTTGTTGGCCTTGTCGTATTTCACTTTGCACTTCGGGCAGCAGAAATAGACCGTCTTGCCATCAGCGGTCTTGCTCTTGACGTTTTCGTCCACGGGCTTGCCGCTGATGGGGCAGGCATCAGCCGCAAAGGTGGCGGAGGCAAAGGCGAGGGTGGCGAGGGTGAGGAGGGTTTTCATGTGAATGAAGGAGTTGAGAGGTGAGTTGAAGGTCGCCCGTCTGGGCGTGGGCTTAAACGTGGCGAGACTGAAAAATCTTCAAGCGGCCGTTTCGACGTATCGCTCACGCGTTTTGACTCGACCGGATCATCCACACGATGAGCACCGAGACGATGCAGAGGCTGGTGAAGATGCCGAAGCCCACGTGGAGAGATGTCCTTCAGGTGGTTCAGCGTGCTAAAGCCCCAGAGGGCACAATAGCATTCCTAGCTCTTCTGAGGCCAAACTACTGGGCTCCCGAGTCTGTTGGAGACGAATCCGGTTTTCACCAAACATGATGATGCAAGGCAAAGACCGCTTCTCAAAAAGCCGCCAAGGCGCAAAGGTTCTCAGAAACTGTCCGGACTGGGCGGCTTAGCGTGAGATTTCTTTCGGTCTGCCGCCTCAGGCACCAATGGCGAGCCAGTTGAACTCCACGGCGAAGACACGCGTGGCGGCCCAGGTGGAGATCACGGCCAGGAAGCCGCCAGCGGTGATGTTCTCGGCCTTCAGCGTGATGCGGGCGCTATCCCGCTGATCGAGGTCAAAGCCGGTGAGGCCAAGCTGCACCACGGGTATGGAGTCAAAGGGCGTGGCGAACGCGATCTCCGTGATGAAGCTGCGTGTGTCACCGGTCTCGGCGCACACCGTATCAAGCGTCCAGCCCTCGGTGAGGATACCGACGCCGGCATGAGAGGACAAAACTTTCCAAGGAAGGGTAGCAGAATGCATGGAGAATCTTTCCAAGCAGCATTCAGGCCGTCTTTCGTCATGAATTCAGCGTGCCAAAGAACCGGGGAACTCACCTCTTCGATGTCATTGCACGCCAGCAGCGGTCACCGCCATCGACAGAGAGGCATCCAAGGAGCGGGACTTGCCAAGTGCCTCGCTTCGGGACTTGGCAAGTCCCGCTCCTTGAAAGCAGCTCACTTCGTCCCAAACTCCCGGCTGTGGACCAGCGCCTGAATGAACTCCCTCATCGCGAGGTCTTTCTTGCTGGCTTTTGCGATCATCTCAT
>Ga0209298_10000846_pt1 | contig 20560 bp, 15 predicted proteins | sample S_140806_EF_Meta_FD_187325 | JGI IMG/M metagenome (GOLD analysis project Ga0209298, IMG submission 187325) | Freshwater microbial communities from Lake Simoncouche, Canada to study carbon cycling - S_140806_EF_MetaG (SPAdes) (version 2) | ecosystem: Environmental > Aquatic > Freshwater > Lake ...
GATGGTGGCGGTCTGCCCAGTGATTGAGCCGACAGCGACGGTGACGGTGCGACCATCAGCGCCGGCGGAGGTGCCGGAGATGATCAGTGAGGATTCATCTTCTGCGTTGTTGAGGTAGCCGTCGGTGGAGATCGGTGTGGTGATCGCCAGGGTGGGAGCGGTGATGTCGAGCGTGTAAGTGGTGAAGGTGCTTGCTGCAGTTCCACTGGCTGCTAGGCCGTCGAAAGAAGTCGTGCCCGAAACAGTGGAATTGCCGCTGATATTGGTGGAATAACTGTGGTATCCAAATATATAGTTTTGAGAGTTGTTTGTGGTTGAAGGGTAAGTTTTGGTGGTTCCGCTGTAATTGCCAGAGTTCTCGTTAATGCTGTTATAGGCGGTGCCCTGGTAGATCGAGAACGAAAGTATCCCCTGATAGTTGCCAAGGCTTGCTGCGCTAATCGTCACGGTTGTTCCAGCAGCGCTCTTGGCGGTCTGCCAGTACAAGAGGTTGCCGCTGCCATCTTTGGCGGCGATCAGCGCATCGGTACCCCAGGAATTTGCTGGATTGAAGCTGCCGATGCTGATCGTGTAGCCGCCGCTGATCTCGGAAGCGTTGAGCGTGCCTGCAGGAGCGGCATCGGAGCGTAGTAGGCCGAGGTAGGAAGTGGCGGTGTAGGCGGTGCCGGCGGGTGAGAGGTTGAGGGCAGCATCCCCAACCTGAGCGGTGTAGCTCAGCGCCTGGCCGTTCGTGAAATAGCGATTGTCGGTGAAGCTCCAGGTGCTCTGGCCGCCAGAAACAACAGTAATGCTGGGAGTGCCGAGGAAGGTCGCGCCATCAAAGATGCGCAGGGTTTCACCGCCTGAGATGGAAGCTCCTGCCGTGGCACCGCCGAGGGTGCCGCTCACCACCAGGCCTGTGGTGGCATCGGTGAGCGCACCGGAAGCAATCACGCCGGTCACGCTGCCAGTGTTGTCCGTGAGGGCGGTGACCGCCGCGGTGGTTGTGGGCGCGGTGGTGTCAACTGTGATTGCAGTTGAATTCGGCGACGGGGTGGCGGTGGTATTGCCAGCCTGATCGGTCTGGCGCACGAGGATGGCACCGATGGCGTAGGTACCGGCAGCAAGGGTGAAGGAATTTCCGGAACCGGCGCTCCAGGATGTACCGCTGCTGATGCTGTACTCCCAGGTGGCGTTGGCTTCGATGCCGGTGACGTTGACGAGGCCATTGTTGGTGATGCCATCGCTGCTACTGGTGCCGCTGTCGATGGCGAGGGAGAAGGTGGGAGCACTTGGAGCGGCCGTATCAAGCGTGAAGGTTGTGCTCCCAGCCGTGCTGAGGTTGCCGGCAACATCAACCTGAGTGGCGGACACGGTGATGGTTCCGTCATCCAGGGTGAGGAGATCATCAGCTGCAAGCGTGACAGCCTGAGCCGATCCCGTACCTGAGACGGTTTTGATAAGGGAGCTATTGCCGTCGGAGAAGGTGACGGTGATGGCGGCACCGGATTCACCCGAAACCGTCACCACACCACTGGATTGGGTGACTTCTGTGCTGGAGGCGCCATTGGAGACGCCGGTGCCGAGGGCAAGAACCGGAGCTCCCGGTGCTGCTGTATCGAATGTGAAAGCCTGGGTCTTTGCCGTACCGGCATTACCAGCGGCATCGATCACCCGGGCTTGAAGTGTGCTGCTGCCGGTGAGGGTGACGCCGGACAGGGTGAAGGCTGTACCAGAAACGCTGGCATAGCGCCAGGTGGTGCCGTTATCGATCGACACCTGCAACAGTTCATCGGCACCGAGGCTTGTAGAAAGTGTGCCGCTGATGGACTGACCGGCGGTGTTGGTGATGAAATCGGAGGTTGTGCCCGTGGTTCCAACGCCTGCGGTATCGGCAGAGAAGGCGAAAGAGGAGATCGTGACCGATGGGGCTGTGGTATCTGTAGTAGTAGCATTGACTGTCTTAAAGTAATTTCCTGAACTGCTGGCAGAGGAAATGCCGGCATAGGCATTGCCAGCCAGATCCACCAGCGCTGTGCCGCTAACATCCACATTGTAAGTGGTGTTTTGGGCGAGAATGTTGGTTGGCTTGATATAGAGCTTGTTGCCTGCGATGGCCCAGGTACCTGTATTTGAACCTGTGGTGCTGAAGTTCCCTGCGGTGGCCCCTGATGTGAGGGTCATTGCAAAGGTATCGCTTGTATTCGAACCGGTCTGGATGTTGACGGTACCGCCGTTGGCGAAGATGTTTTCGCTGTAGGTGATGACGATACCCGTGTTTAATAGAACACCGCTGGCAGTAACACCCGGGGAAATGGCTGTTTGCGTTGGCGCGGCGGTATCGAGAGCGAAGGAAGTCGTACCAGCAGCGCTCGCATTCGCAGCAGCATCGGTGGCGGTCGCCGACACCGCAACGGAGCCATTCCCGAGGGTGCTTAGATCACCGGAGGCGAGGGCGACAGCCACGGCAGAGGCACCATTACCGGTGACGGATTTGGTGACTGTTCCAGCGCTGCCGGTGAAGGTGACGGAAACGGAGGAGCCGGATTCAGCGGTGAGGGTGACAACACCGCCAGCGGCGATGGCTTCCGAAGAAGTGGCGCCATTGGAGACGCCGATGCCGAGGGCAAGGACCGGAGCGGCAGGTGCTGCTGTATCGAATGTGTAAGCCTGGCTTTTAACTGTACCGGCGTTACCAGCGGCATCGATTACCCGGGCTCGGAGCGTATTGCTGCCGGTGAGGGTGACGCCGGAAAGGGTGAAGGTTGTACCAGAAACGCTGGCATAGCGCCAAGTGGCGCCGTTATCGATCGACACCTGCAACAGTTCATCGTTGCCGAGGCTTGCGGAGAGGGCGCCGCTGATGGTCTGAGCGGCGGTTTTGGTGATGAAGTCTGTGCTGCTTGATCCGGTATCCGCGGAGAAAGCGAAGGTAGAGATCGTAACAGTAGGAGCGGTGCCATCTGTACCGCTGGCTGCTGTCGTGAAGCGGTTGTTTGCTAAGGCAGTTGAGCTGATACCGGCATAGGCATTGCCAGCCTTATCCACCAGCGCGGGAGTCGCTGTGGCAGAGGGTCCGTTAGCCCCGCTGATATCTATGTTATAGATGGTAAGTGCTGTGAAGTTAGTGGCAGGCTTGATGTAGAGCTTATTGCCGGCGATGGCCCAGGTGCCAGAACCTGTGGAGAACGAACCTGTGGTGGACCCTTGTGTGAGGGTCATGGCGAAGGTATCGCTTGTATTTAGATTCGTCTGAATGTTGACAGTGCCGCCGTTGGCGTAGATGTCACTGCTATAGGTGATGACGATGCCAGTATTTAGGAGAACATTAAGGTTTCCCGCAGAAGGAGATATGGCCGATTGCATCGGAGGAGAGCTATCGATCGTGATCGCCACTGTGGTGGAGGTGGCGGAGCTGATATTTCCAGCCAGATCGGTTTGCCGTACCCGAATGACCCCGGCGGCATAGGTGCCATTGGCAACGGTGAAGCTGGTACCGGTACCTGTGGACCAGTTGGTACCGCTATTGATGGAGTATTGCCAGGTGGCATTGGTCTCCAATCCAGTGATCGAGAAGGTGCTGTTAGCGGTGACGAAATCGGTGCTGCTAATCCCTGAATCGATAGGCAGAACCAAGGTGAGGGCAGAGGGGGCAGTGGCATCAAGCGTGTAGGAACCAGTCCAGACGGCAGTGCCTCCCGATGCAGCGGTGTAAATCGAGAGTGTGTTGGTTCCGGCTTGAAGTGTGATCGCTGTTGTTGCTGTTAGAGTTGCTGTCGCTTGAGTGTTGGTGCCTGATACGGAGCTTGCTGTGCCAATGAGCGTCCTGGTGCCGTTTCCGTTATCCGCATAAAATGGGATGTTGTTCCTATTATTTTGGTCATAAATGTAGTTCAGGGTGATAGTCTGGCTGGCAGTATTTGTGATGCGATCACTCGTTGATGATCCTGCGTCAGTGGAAAAAGTTACGCTTGTCATGCTGCCAAATGTGTCGCATTCGACCCCCACCTGCACCCCCTCAATCGTCAGCACCGCGGTGTCATCCTCCGCATCAATCAGCGCCCGCTGATCCGCCGTGAGCACCACCCCGGTGACTTCAGCCGCAAACAGCTGCCCCTCATCGCCAGGGCTGTCCACGCCGCCATTGATGCGCCGGTCGAGGGCGTGGCCGAATTCCTCCAGCAGGGCGCTGGTGGCCAGGGCGACATCCAGCAGGCCGTTGTTGAGCTTGCCGGCATTCACATAGATGCGTTCCGTGCCGGTGTGGCCGATCGCGGCATAGGCGGCGAAGGCGCCAGCGAGTTCGTCATCGCTGCGCAGATCCACCGCGATCTGCAGGCCGTCGCCGCCGATCGTGGTGATCAGGTCCTGCAGGTTGGCCGCAAAGACATCCGAATCGGTGCCGGCATGGCCGAACACATCGGCGTAGAGGGCATCGCGGTTTTCATTGCTCAGCAGGTTCGCCAGGTAGCGGCTGGCATTGGTGAGCGCCTGCTCCCAGATCGCTTCGGCTTCGGCATTGAGGGGCGTATCGCCGCCATCCAGCACGTATTGCTCTGGGGCCTCCTTGCTGCCGCTGAAGTGCACCAGCAGCGGTGTGCTGCTGGTGAGGGTGCCGTTGCTGACGCTGAGATTGAACGTGTCTGTGCCGCTGGCGCTGAGGCCATTCAGGCTCCAGTCGCTCCTGGGCTGGAAGCGATAGCTGCCGCTGTTGCTGTTGAGATAGAGCGTGCCGTACGCACCGGCCTTGCTGAGGTCGTAGCTGATGCCCTCGAAGCTGGCATTCGCCGCCACGGCGCCTTCAAGGCCGTAGCTGAGGCTGGCGCCCTCGGGATCGCTGCCTGCCAGGGTGCCGCCGCCGGCGCTGAAGGCATCGAAGGCACTGCTATCCACCAGCTCGATCGCCGCCAGGCTGCCGAGCAGCGGTGCGTCGTTCACGGCCACCACCTCGATGCTGCTGGTGAGGTTGGGGTTGGTGGTGTCCACCCCGCCGTTGTCGCTGCCGCCGCTGCCCGCCTCCGCCAGCACCGGATCGCTGTTCTGGGGGGTGGCGTTGCTGTTGTCGGTGTTGGAGAGATCCATGCCAGGGGGGGCGGACAACCGCGGAGAGGGTGGATAGGGGCGAGCTACGGGCGGGGAGCTTCCGTAGCTGTTCTACATGTCATATAGATAGCACCTACATGGGCTGCGTTGGTTGTGTTGGGAGCCCGGCTTTGGCTTTGTCTGATCCAAAGTTTGGTGAGAGTCTGCTGAGAGGCGCCTGCTCCCGCTCGGCGAGCACGGTCCGGCGGGCTGGGCCGCCGCCGGTTCCGTTGCCTCCAAGTGGCCGGAATCGATTGGGCCGCAATGGTTTTTGCTATCGCGGTGGCGGTTTGGTTCTCCCCCTCTGCAAGGGCGGCGCTGAGGTGATCCGCGTGGATTGCGGCCTGCATCCGCTTCATGCGGGCATGGGATGTAGCGCCGGCGCTGGCGATGTCAGCCCCTGTAGGTGCCGTGGCGAACGTGTTTCGTCGGCTGCGCAATTAGGGCCTTAGGGTGAAATGAATCCATCCCGATCACGCGCCTCAATGAGTGCGGTATCCCCGCCAAGCGCCGAGGGCTCTGGCTCCCCATCCGGGGTCCTCGGTGAACCCAGCGGGCCCGTCTTCGAGCCCACGAGTGATGCCGCGCCCCCGCAGGGCGCCCCCGTGCCCCCCTTCGGCCTGCCGGTGGCTGATCTGGTGGGCCTGCGCTTCTCGGTGGTGCACCTGCGCCTGGCCGGCTACGCCCTGCTGGGGGTGTGGGCCAACGAAATCGTGGGCCTGCTCACCTCCCCCCTCTTGGTGGCGGTGGGCACCCGCCTCCATTACATCTCCCAGGCCCTTGATGTCTCGCCGCTGCTGCTGGTGGCCATCGCCCTGGTGGCCTATCAGGGAGGGCTGCAGCGCAGCCTGGCGGAGCGGCTGCTGCTGCCCCTGCTGTTCGGGCTGCTCCCTCTGCTCAGCGCCATCCATTTGCTGATGGCCCCCGCCAGCATCGCCAATGCGATGACCCTCAGCGCCAAGCAGGAGCAGGTGAGCAAGGCCCAACTGCAGACCATCGATGGCCAGCTCGATCGCGCCGGCCAGGTGCTGCTCACCAGTCAGGATCTGGAAGAGCTGCGCCGGCGCCTCGATGCCATCCCTGGCGTGCGGCTCTCGCCGTCGCCGGACGCCAACCTCGAGCAGGTGCGGCGGGAGGTGAGGGAATCGCTGCTCAACGAGCGTCGTCGTCTGCGCAGCCGCATCGGCACGAACACAGCCCAGGCCCGCAACCAGTTCGCCCGGCGCAGCATCCAGAACGCCAGCCTCGGGGTGCTCGTGGGCCTGATGCTCGCCTGGATGCGGTTTGGTGCCATGCGGGAGATGCAGTTGAGCTCCACCTACCTGGCCTGGGTGATCGTTTCCGACAGCAAGGCCCCCAACCTGCGTGGCCTCAAGAATCTGCTCGCCTTCCAGCAGGCCTGCCTGGCCACCTCCTACCTGGGGCTGCTGGAGCGCTTCCTCAGCCGCCGCCACATCGATGGCAGCGAGAGTGACAAGGAACCCGTGCCGATCCTGGAGCCGCTCCCCCTGCCGGAAGCCCCCTGGGAGGGCGGCGTGGAGCGGATCCAGATCAAGCCCGAGCACTGGCGCCGCCAGGCCGGCCTGTTCCGCGGCGGTGTGGATGGGGACCCCACGCCGCAGCCGGCGGAGCCCGGGCCCGGCTGGGATTACGAGGATGTCTTCCCTGATTCGCAGCCCACCCCCGCCGAGAAACGCCGGGGCGAGCGCGACCGGCGCCGGGTGAAGGAGGCCCTGGAGCGTTTCTCGGCCACGGTGAGTGATTCCTATGCCGGCTACGACCCGGATGCCGATGTCCAGCGCCAGCCTCGAGGCCGCCGGCCCTCGGCCCGGCAGCTGCGTCAGGCGCGGGAGGCCCTGGAGCGCTTTGCCGCCCAGATCCAGCACGACATGGCCGATCCCAACGCCCTCAGGGACGACAACTTCCAGGATTCCGCCGATCAAGGCGGCCTCGGCAGCGGCAGCCCGCGGGATCTGGGGCGCCGGGGCCCGGACGACGCTGACCTTGAATCCAGCCTGCCCGGTTATGCCGCCACCCCCCGTCCGGGGCTGCGCCAGCCCAATCCCCTGCGGGTGCTGATCCACTGGGTGAAGACCCACCTCTGAACGGGGCTGCTGATTGGGGCGCCGCTCAGGCCGATGGCGGGACGGATGCGGGCCGGGCCCGGCCGCTGGAGGCCCACTGGCGCAGGGCTTCCAGCTGCTCCCGGGCGGTGCGGGAGAGGGGCACCACCTGGGAGGCGGCGGCGATCAGGTCGGCTTCGCCCGGCTCGCGGCCCTCGGCGAAGGCCAGGTGCATCGCCTCGATCACCGTTTGCTCCAATTCGGCTCCCGAGAAGCCCTCGGTGCGGTCCACCAACACCTGCAGGCCGATCGTGTGGGCTGGCCGGCGGCGGCGCAGCTGCAGGTCGAGGATGGCGCCCCGTTCCGCTGGGCTGGGCAGCTCCAGCAGGAAGATCTCGTCGAAGCGGCCCTTGCGCAGCAGCTCGGCCGGCAGCCGTTCCACGGCATTGGCGGTGGCCACCACGAACACGGCGCTGCTCTTCTCCGCCATCCAGGTGAGCACGCTGGCCAGCACCCGCTGGCTGGTGCCGCCATCGCTGCGGCCGTCGCTGCCGCCCCCCACCCCGAGGCCGAAGCCCTTGTCGATCTCATCGATCCAGAGCACGCAGGGGGCCATCGCCTCGGCCCGCTGAATCATCTCGCGGGTGCGGGCCTCGCTGGCCCCCACCAGACCCGCGAACAGCCGCCCCACATCCAGCCGCAGCAGCGGCATGCCCCAGCTGTGGGCGATGGCCTTGGCGGTGAGGCTCTTGCCGGTGCCCTGGGGCCCCACCAGCAGCACACCCCGCGGCAGGGGCAGGCCGTAGCGGCGCGCCTCCTCGCTGAAGGCCCGGTGGCGTTGCTCCAGCCAGTGCTTAAGCGCCTCCAGTCCGCCGATGTCGGCCGGGGTGGCCTCGCTGGGGCAGTACTCCAGCAGCTCGCTGCGGGCGATCGCCTGGCGTTTCTCCTCCATCACCTCGGCTAGATCCGACTCCCCCAGGCGGCCCCGCTGGGCCAGGGCCCGGGCCGCCAGCTGGCGCACCCGCTGCTCACTGAGGCCGTGGCAGGCGCTGGCCAGCTCGGCCAGCACCACCGGCTCCAGCGGTTCGCCGCTGGCCGCCGCGATGCTTGCCAGCAGCCGAGCGATCTCGCTGCCATCGGGAAGGGGCAGCTCCAGCACGGCCACGCTGTCCTCCAGTTCGGCCGGCAGGCGCCATTGCGGGGCGGTGATCACCAGGGTGTGGGGGCGCTGCCGCAGCTCGACGGCCAGGTTGCGCAGCCGCCGGCAGATCCCCGCATCGTCGCCGTAGCGGTGGAAATCCTTCAGGAGCAGGATCGCGCCCTGTTCATCCGGCACGGCTCCGAGAAGGTCGAGGGCGGCCATCGGGTTGCGGCTCGCTTCGCCCTCGCGGCCCGGGGCGCCGCGCAGGCCCCCGATGAAGTCCCAGCGGAACAGGCGCCGCCCCCCCAGCCGCTCCGCCGCCCGCTCCAGCAGCATCTCCACCCGTTCTTCCTCCAGGCTGCGGATCCAGAGGATCGGCGTGCGGGAGCGGATCAGCAGATCCAGCTGGTCGGCCAGGGGGATTGCCATGGGCGCTGGTTCAGCTCTCCTTGAACTTGCGCAGGGCCGCCCAGCGGCTGTCGACGCTGCCCTCCTCGCTGCTCCAGGTGGCCGGACCCGGGCACTCCGCACCGCAGCGATTCACCAAGGGGAGCCGCAGGCTGAGTTGCTCGAACAGCCAGCGTTCAGGGTCGAAGTCGCCCTCCGGATCGAGCCGGTCGTCGAGGTCATCCCCAGATGGGGCGAGTTCGGTGGGATCCAGCGGACGGGAGGGGTGGGGCAGGGTGCCGCCTGGCCCGGGGCCGCCGCCGGCTACGGCCAGTTCCAGCAGTTCGTGGGCCTCGGCCCGTAGGGCTTGGTTGAAGTGGTTAAGACAGCGGTCGCAGCGCAGGGTCACGATGGTCTCCACCGCCCCTTCCACCTCCAGCACACCGCTGTGGTGGTGGGCCGAGAGCTGGCCCCGCACCGGGGTGAGGCTCTCCAGCCCTGCGATCGGCTGGTTCACCTCCCAGTGGCGAGGCGCCGCCAGCAGCCGTAGCTCCGGCAGGGCCACCGGCCGCAGCGGTGGCGGGGAGCCGACGCCGGCGGCGAGACTCATTTGCGGCCCTTTGGCTCGAAAGGCAGCCGCTCGCCCCCACCGCCGACCGTGGCGGTGGCCGTGGCGGTCATCTGCTTGTCGAGGATCTGCTGGAGGTTCTCCGGCAGGGCCTCGCGGCTGAGGATCCAGGTCTGCAAGCCCTGGAAGATATTGGCCACCACCATGTAAAGCAACACCCCGGCGGGAAGGGGGAAAAACAGGAACATCGCCGTGATCATCACCGGCGTGATCTTGTTGGCGGTGGACTGCTGCGGATTGGCTGGCATCCCCATCCCCGAGAGGATCTGGGAGATGAACAGGCTGGCGCCGAAGGCCGCCACCAGGAAGGCGATATCCCAGTTCACCGCCCCGTCGGTCATGAAGCCCACCTGGCCCAAGGCCTTGATGAACAGGAAGCCGCTGCGGGCCGCCAGGCCGGGGATCGTGGCCTCCACCGTGGCGTCACCGGGGGTGAGAGCGGTGATCATGCCGTCGTCGGCCACGCTCACCACCCCCTCCCCCTTGGTCACGTTCCAATGCGGCTGGTAAGCCTCGCCGTTCTCCACCCCGGAGAGCACCGAGGCGAAGCTGCCGCCTTCGCGGGTGTGTAGGGCCACCGTTTCGGTGTCGCCCACGCCCAGCTTCGTGCCCTTCTCCAGGGTGCCGATCACCGGCACATGGCTGGTGCTGGTCACGAAAATCGAATGGCTGGGCGTGTTGAAGGGCTTGGGCTCCACCGCCGCGATCTGATCGGCCGGCAGCACCTTGAGGTTGAAGGTGTAGGGCACATCGGCGAACGGTGAGCCCCGCAGGGTGGCAAACAGCGCGAACAGGATCGGCATCTGCACCACCAGGGGCAGACAGCCCGCGAGGGGGCTGCCGAACTCCTTCATCAGCTTGCCCAGCTCCTCCTGTTGCTTAGTGGGGTTGTTGGCGTACTTGCTCTTGATCTCCGCCTGGCGCTGCTGCATCACCGGCTGGGCGATGCGCATGCGGCGGGCACTGCGGATCGAGCCGGCACTGAGCGGGAAGAGCGCCAGCCGGATCACCACCGTGAGGGCGACGATCGCCAGGCCGTAGCTGGGCACCAATCCATAGAAGAAATCCAGGATCGGGAGCAGCAGGTTGTCGGAGATGTAGCCGATCACAGCAAAGGAGGGCTGGGGGAAGGGTGGGTGGGTGCCGGGGCCAGTGTGCCCCAGCACAGGGGTGAATCAGGCGGTGGCCCGGGACGTATCTCCGAACCCTGGAGCGGGCCGGCCGGCCGGCGCTGAAGAGCGCGCCTGGCGTCGCTCCTCGATGTACGCCTCCAGCTCCCGGAAGCGGGGCACCGAGCGCATCTCGAGCCGGCTGCCATCGTTGAGCACCAGCACCATGTCGCCCCAGGCGCCGAAGCCCCGCGGCACCGAGAGCACCTCCCGGATCTGGGAGTACACCACCTGGGTGCGATCCCGGCCTAACCAGCCGCCACTCACCGAGATCCGACGGCTGGTGATGCGATAGCGAAGCCACAGGGCCCGCACAATCGCCCCCACGGCGATCGGCAGGCCGATCAGGGTGAGGCCGATCAGCAGGCTCAGGATTAGGTCGCCCCGGGCCGGGCCGCCTTCGTAGTAGACGGTTTCGCCACTGGAGAGGGTGGCGGGTTCGCTGGGCGGGGAGGGCGTGGCGGGGGCGGCGTTCCCAGCCGACGGGCCCGGGTCAGGGAGGCGATCCTGGGTCATGGAGCAGGCCTGCCTTGCGCAAGAGATTGGTGCATTCTTCCAGCAGCCGAGGCTCTGCTGTGGACGCGGCCTCCGGTTTGAGGCTGAGCAGCAGCCAGAGGGGGTGGGTGCCTATGGGGGCCTGTCGCAGCAGATGGGCGTGAAGCAGGCGCCGCAGACGATTGCGTCTTACGGAGCGTTTGCTCACCTTGCTGCTCACCACCACCGCGCAGCGCCAGGGGCTTGGGCTGCGGTTGCGGTCGGACGGGGGAAGGAGTTCGGCTTGAGCTTGGAGCAGGCGCAACACCATCACCTCTCCGTGGAAGCGACGCCCCTGGCGGTAGAGCCGATCGAAGGGTCGTTGCCCCCGCAGCCGATGCCGCTGTGGCAGAGACACCGACCCTGCCCGGCTCAGACCGCCAGACGGGCCCGTCCGCGGCGGCGGCGGGTGCGAATCACACGGCGGCCGGTGTGGCTGCGCATCCGGACGCGGAAGCCAGACACACGCTTGCGTTTACGGCTCGTTCCTTCCAGGGTGCGCTTCGTCATGACGTTGGCTTCTCAGCCCAACACCTTATCAGGCACCCCCTCTGCATTCAGTTGGGATCGATCTCGATCAGCCAGCTGCCCAGATAGCCCGAGATCGGCACCTCGCCCGGGGCCTGGGCCAGGGCGTTGAACTGGAACATGCCGGCGTTGAAGGGATTGAACAGGGTCATCAGGACCCCCACCGTGCCATCCACCGGGATCGGGGTCTCGGGGAACACCTCGATGGCCTTGCCACCCGGACTCACCTCGATCGTGGCGGCCAGCTTCTTCTCGCAGCGCGTGCGCTTGGTCATGCCGCCGCTGCTCATGCGGCAGAGCTGAATCATTTTGGGATCGATCTTGGCGTCGAAGTAATCGGGGATCGTGATCGTGAGCTTGAGGATCGCCGTCTTGCGGTCCTTCGGACGCAGGATCAGGTAGTAGTCGGAGCGCTGCTGCCGGATCGTGTTGGTGACGAAGTAATAGAGCTTGTTGTAGTCCTTGTTGTTGTCCCAGCGGAACTCCACCAGGCCCGAGGTGCCCTGGGCCCTGGCGCTGCCGCCGCTGATACCCAGGCCAGGGATCGCGCCCGGTAGCTGGGTGGTCGCCAGCGCCAGGCTGGCGGCGGCCCCGAAGGCGGTGGCCCTGCCCAGCAGGCTGCCAGCCACGCCCCGGAGGCGGGGCCTGCCTGCGGAGCCGCGGAGGGCCTGACGGATCGCCCCGAGGGGTCGGAAGGGGGCCATGGGCTGGGGCGAATTGAGTGAATCGATTCTCAACAGGGTGATTCACCCCCCGCCTCTGGAGTGGTCGGCGGGGGAGCTGGCTGGGGGTGGGATTTCCGCACCGGCCACCAGCGGCCTCAGCTGTCCTTCACCAAATCGGGCCGCAGTCGGGTGGCATCGCGCAGGTAGGTGTGGGCCACCTCCCGCTCCACCGGCAGCCAGGCATGCGCCAGCAGGCGGATGCAGCGCTCCAGGTCGCCCGCCACGGCCATCTGCTGGCAGTCGAGCAGGGCCACCCCGCCCCAGTCGGCCCGGCGGCGGGCGATGGCGGCCGGGAAGCAGGCATCGAGATCGGTGGTCACCGAGAAGGTGACCGAAAGCACCCGCTCTCCCTCCAACCCGTTGCGCCGCACCAGTTCCTCGATCAGCTCGGCCACGGCCTCGCCGATCGCCTCGCTGGTGTTGGCGGTGACGGTGGTGGCACCCCGCAGGGCGCGCAGGGTCCAGGCGGTGTCGGTCATGGCCGGAACAGCCAGAGGGGCTGGCCGGACCAGGCCAGTTCGAGCCGCAGGGCGGTGCTGATCGTCTCCAGCAGGCTGCGGCCCGGCACCAGGCCCGCCAGGCGGCCGGGAGCCTTGCCAAAGGTCACCGTCTTGCAGTGCTCCGGGTCGAGGCCGGCCAGCTCGGCGGCCAGACGGCGGGCCCGCTCCTCATCGCCCAGTTCATCCACCAGGCCGAGCTCGCGGGCCTGGGCGCCGCTGAACACGCGGCCATCGGCGAAGCGGCGCACCACCTCCTCCTCCAGGCCCCTCCCCTGGGCCACCGCTGTCACGAACTGGCCGTAGCTCGAATCGATCAGCTCCTGCAGCAGCCCCCGCTCCGCCTCGCTCAGGGCCCGGTCGGGCGAAAGAATGTCTTTGTAGATGCCGCTCTTCACCGTTTCGAAGCGCACGCCGATCCGCTCCAGCAGACGCGAGAGGTCGTTGCCACGAAGGATCACGCCGATCGAGCCGGTGATGGTGCCAGGATTGGCCACGATTTTTTCCGCTGCCACCCCCACATACACCCCTCCGGAGGCGGAGATGTTGCCGAAGCTGGCCACCACCCGGCAGCCCTTCTCCCGCAGGCGCAGCAGGGCGGCATGGATCTCCTGGCTGTCGCCCACCGTGCCGCCCGGGGTGTCGAGGCGCAGCAGCAGGGCCGGACATTCGCGCCGGCTCACCTGATCGAGGGCCTTGAGCACCCGGGTGCGAGTGCCTCCTGCGATCGGACCTTCGATCGCGATCCGGGCCAGGGTGCGGCGGGTCTTGCGGCGCCAGGGCCAGGGCATGGGATCAGGGTGGTTTGATCGGATCTTAAAAAGAGGGCTCGCATCCGGCCCGCCGCCGGCCCCAGGCCCGACCCTTTCCTATGGCCCAGGCCGACCCGGCACTCCCCCTCCCCCCGCTGCTGCGCTGGCTGCTGATGCTGCTGCCCTTCGCGCTCTGGGGCACGGCCATGGCGGCGATGAAGCCCCTGCTGGAGGGGGGTGACCCCCTGCTGGTGGCCAGCCTGCGGTTGCTGCCCGCGGCCCTGGTGCTGCTCCTGGTGGCCCGGTTCCTGGGCCGCTCCCTGCGGGTGGATCCTGGCGATATCCCCGCCCTGATCGCCTTCGCCTTCGTGGATGCCACCCTGTTTCAGGGGTTGCTGGCCAAGGGCCTCGAGCAGACCGGTGCCGGGCTCGGATCGGTGCTGATCGATTCTCAGCCGCTGCTGGTGGCGTTGCTGGCGCGGGCCTTGTTCGGGGAGGCCATCAATCCGGTGGGCTGGTTGGGGCTTCTGTTAGGGCTGCTCGGAATCGTCTGTCTTGGATTGCCGCCGGAGCTGCTGCGCCAGTGGTGGCTGGAGGGCCCAGCCGTGGAGGGCCTGCACCCCTGGAGCCATGGCGAGGCCTGGATGCTGGGGGCCGCCGCCGCCATGGCGGTGGGCACGGTGCTCTGCCGCTATGCCACCCGCCGCAGTGATCCGGTGGCTGTCACCGCCTGGCACATGCTGCTGGGGGGGGTGCCGCTGCTGCTGGCCGTGGCCCTGGGCCCGCTCCTGGCGCCGGGGGGATCGGTGGCGGCGGTTCTCGATGCCCTGCGCCCGGCCTGGAGCGCCCTCGATTGGGGCCTGATGGCCTACGCCTCCCTGTTCGGCAGCGCTCTTGCCTATGGGCTCTTCTTCACCTTTGCCAGCCGCGGCGACCTCACCGGCTTCACCGCCCTCACCTTCCTCACCCCGGTGTTCGCCCTGCTCTGCGGCTTCCTGCTGCTGGAGGAGCGGCTCGCTCCGCTGCAGTGGCTCGGAGCCGCCCTGGCGCTGCTTTCCGTGCTGCTCATCAACCGGCGGGGCCAGTTCTGGCAGCCAGCGGTGTCCGTAGCCAGCGGCGGGGCGAGCGGTGGGGCGGGCGGTTCCATCACTCCGGTGGCAGGCGAGGCGAGCGGCCCCGCCCAGAAGGCGGAGGCGCGCTGATGGGCCGATGGCTCCACCGCCGGGGCGGCCGGGTGGTCCTGCTGGTCACCCTGCTGCTGGGTCTGCTCCTGTTCGTGGGGCGGCTGGGAAGCACGGGGCTGGTGGATGAAACCCCGCCCCTCTTCGCCGCCTCCGCCCGGGCGATGGCCGCAACGGGCGACTGGCTGGTGCCCCAGGTGAACGGTCTGCCCCGCTACGACAAGCCACCGCTGGTGTATTGGCTGATGGCCCTGGTCCATCGCCTGCCGGGCCACTCCCGCTGGGATCCCCTCGGCAGCTGGGCCGCTGGCCTGCCCTCCGCCCTGGCCACGGTGGGGCTGATGCTGCTGCTGGCCGACACGCTGTGGCGCTGGCCCCAGGCTGCCCGCGGGCGCGCCGGTGCTCCGGCTGCTGCGCTGGACCCATTAGCGCCGCCCCTGGTGGCCGCCCTGGCCTTCGCCCTCTCCCCCCTGGTGCTCCTGTGGAGCCGGATCGGCGTCAGCGACGCCCTGTTCACTGCCACCCTGGCCTCGAGCCTGCTGCTCTGCTGGCGCACCTATGCCGATCCCGGTTCCCGCTGGTGGAGCCCCTGGCCGGTGCTGGCCCTGGCGGTGCTCACCAAGGGGCCGGTGGCCCTGGTGCTGATGGCCCTCACGCTGCTGCTCTTCGCCGCGCTGCAGGCGGATGCGGCCACCCTGCGGCGCCGGCTGCGCCCCGTCACCGGGATCGCCCTGACGGCCCTGCTGGCCCTGCCCTGGTATGGCCTGGCCCTGCTGCGGGAGGGGCGCCCCTTCTGGGACAGCTTCTTCGGCTACCACAACCTCCAGCGCTTCACCGCGGTGGTGAATAACCACCTCCAGCCCTGGTGGTTCTTTGGGCCGATCCTCGTGGTGGCCAGCCTGCCCGTCACCCCTCTGCTGCTGCTGGGGCTAAGGCGGGCCCTGGGTCCCTGGCCCCTGCGCTCCGTGCCCCCTGCGGTTTCCCTCCTTCGCTTCGCGGCCTGCTGGTTGCTGGCCGTGCTCGCGTTCTTCACCATCGCCGCCACCAAGCTGCCGAGCTACTGGCTGCCGGCCACGCCGGCGGCGGGTCTGCTGATCCTCCTGGCCGGTGGCGGTGGACCTACTGCACCGGCCCTGGAGGTCGGGGCCCGGGAGGCGGGGCGTCGGGGGCTCGGCGGTTCGGGGTCTGGCCATTCACGCGATCGCGCCCTCGAACGGGCCTGGACCATGAGCTTGGCGCTCTGCGCTCTGCTTGGTCTGGCCTACCTGGCCGGCCCCCTCTGGGTTCCGCTGATCCAGGACCCCGAGCTGGCCACCCTGCCCGCCGGGATCCTGGCCAGCGGACGGTTGCCCCTGGCCGCTGCCTGTTATCTGCTGGCCGCCACCCTCGGCTGGTGCTGGCGCCGCGGCCCCTGGCCCCTGCCGCTGCTGCTGCTCCAGCTCCCCCTGGTGGCCTTCGTGCCGTTGGTGCTGCTGCCGCTCTGGCACCTGGGCGATCAGGTGCGCGGCGCTCCGGTGCGGGCCATGGCGGAGGCCGTGCGGCACCAGGCCCGACCCGGTGAGCCCGTGGCGATGGTGGGGATCCTGAAGCCTTCGCTGCACTACTACAGCCGCCGGGTGGTGCTCTACGAGGGCACCCCCCCGGAGGGGCCGATCAACCTGGCCGATCGGTTGCGGCGGGAGCGCCGCGCTGGCCAGCTTCCCAGCTCAGCGGTGCAGCAACCCACCGTGCTCCTGGTGATCGATGGGGCCACCGCCGCCCTTCCCCACTGGCGGGGGTTGGGGACCACGGAGCTGTCCCGCAGCGGGCTCTATCGCCTCTGGCGGGTCGATCGGCGGCGGTTGGAGGCCCGGGCGGTGGAGCTGGCCCGGGGGGGCCTCAACTCCACCTGGTGGCGTCCCCGGCCGGAGCGCTTCTGAAGGGGGCATTCCCGGGTTCCGCCGGCTGGGTTCCGGCCCGGAACAGCGGCCTCGCGCCGATGATGGACACCCCGGCCCTTCCGCCGATGCGGCGCACCACCCGTTTCCGCCAGCTGCTGGCGGACCCCGAGATCCTGGTGATGCCCTGCTGCCACGACGGCCTCTCGGCCAGGGTGCTGGAGCAGGCCGGTTTTGCGGCGATCGCCGCGGCGGGTTTCGGCCTCTCCGGCAGCCTGCTGGGCATGCCCGACATCGGCCTGCTGGAGGGCCAGGAGCTGATCGCCCAGTACGCCCGCATCTGTGCCGCCGTGGCCATTCCGGTGTTCGTGGATCTCGATACGGGCTTCGGCGATCTGAACAACGTGGTGCGGGCCGTGCAGGCGGCGGAGCGGGCCGGCGCTGCGGCGCTGTTTCTGGAGGATCAGACCTTCCCGAAGCGCTGCGGCCACATGGCCGGCAAGCAGGTGGTGCCCGTGGAGGCGTACCTGCCCAAGCTGCGGGCCGCCCTCGCCGCCCGCCGCGACCCCGATCTGGTGATCACTGCCCGCACCGATGCCGCCAGCGTTCATGGCCTGGAGGAGGCCCTGCGTCGCGCCCGCCTCTATGCCGAGGCCGGCGCCGACCTGGTGTTTGTGGAGGCGCTCTCCACGGTGGAGGAGATGCGCGCCGCCAATGCCGTGCTCGGCGCCTGCGGCACCGCCAGCATGGCCAACCTGATCGAGGGTGGCCGCACCCCCCTGCTGGATGCCGCGACCCTGCAGGAGCTGGGCTACGCGCTGGTAGCCCACCCCTGCGGTTCGGTGTTCAGCGCGGCCCGCGCTCTTCAGGACTGGGCTGCCCACCTGAAGGTCCACGGCAGCAGCGCCGGTTTCCAGGAGCGGATGCTGGATTTCGAGGCCTACAACGCCCTGGTGGGGCTCGACGCGATCCGGGCCCGGCAGGCGGAGCTGGAGGGGGGGTGACGGCGCGCCGGTGCTCCGCTCAGGCCTCCACAGGTGCCTGGGTGAGGTCGTTGTAGAGCTTTTCAAGGGCATCGATGTTGCGGGTGAGGGTGTAGCGCTCGATCACCCGCGCCCGGGCGCGGCGCCCCAGTTCGGCGGTGAGCACCGGCTGCTCGCGCAGCACCGGCAGCAGGGTGCGCAGCTGAGTGGTGACCCCCTGGGTGCTGATCACGATCCCCGCTCCACCCTCCAGCACCTCGCCATCGGCACCGGCATCGGTGGCCACGCAGGCGGTTCCGGCCGCCATCGCCTCCAGTAGGGCCAGCGACAGACCCTCCACCAGCGAGGGCAGCAGGAACACCTCCGCCAGCTGCAGCAGGGCGATCCTGCGCTCCAGGCTGGCCTCGAAGCCCCACCACTCCACATCCGGCTCGCCGGGGTTCTGTAGGGAGGCCCGCAGGGGGCCATCGCCCACGATCAGCAGCACACAGGCCGCCGGCCTGACCAGCCGCCAGGCCTTGAGCAGCGCCTCCAGGTTCTTCTCCGTGGTGATGCGGCCCATGTAGAGAAAAACCCGGCGGCCGGCGTAGCGGCGGCGCAGGTCGCTGAGAACCGGGCCTGGAGTCCCTGGGGCCGGCGACCAAAGGTCGGTGTCGACCCCATTGGGGATCACCGCCAGCCGCTCCCTTCGTACCCCCAGCCGCTCGAGCATCTCCGCCTGGAGCTCGGAGAACACGATCACCCGGTCGAAGCGGGCCAGGGAGGGGGCGTAGAGCTGGTAGGTGAGCTGCTGGGTGCCGGCGCTCAGGTTGCGCAGGCTGGCGTCGAAGGCGGGATGGAAGGTGGCCACCAGCGGCAATCCCAGCTGCTGGCAGAGGTCGGGGAGCCGGAAGTCGAGGGGAGAGAGGGTGAGGCTGGCGTGGACCAGGTCGGGCCGGATCCGCTCCAGGGATTCCCGCAGCTCCCGCTGGGCCCCGGGGGAGGGGATGGTGTACACCTGCGACTTCACCAGGTAGGGCAGGGTGACCTCCGGCTCCAGCTCGCCCCCCCCGGCCCGGACGGCCACCGCCTGGGGGGAGCCCCCATCCGCCCGCCCCAGGGGAGCTCCCAGGGGTGCGGCCGGGGTGTCGAAGTGGATGAAGTGCACCGCATGGCCGCGGCGGCGCAGTGATTCGGTGGTGCTCAGGCCATAGGTCACGTTGCCGCAGAAGGGTGACTTCTTGCCCAACCAGGCAATCTGAGCCACCGATCCACCCGCATTCGATGGGAAAAGCTAGCAGCGCCGCCAGGGTTGCTCGAGCAGGGCGGTGAGTAGGGCGACCGCCGCCAGGCCCCAGAGCACGGGCAGCAGGCCGTAGCGGCTCACCACCGCCCCGGCCAGCACCAGCGGCAGGCTGAGGGCGATGTTGATCAGGTTGTTCTGCAGGCCGAACACCTTGCCCCGTTGGTCCTCGGGGGTGTCCTCCTGGATGGTGGTTTGGGCCGGGATCGCCAGCACCGCTGCCCCCACCCCCAGCAGGGCGCAGAGCGCCAGGGTGGGCACCAGGTGGCCCCGGGCTTGCCCCAGCAGCACCAGGCAGCAGGCCACGACACCGAGGCCGCTGGTGCCGAGCAGGCGGCGGTTGAACCGGTCCCCCATCTGGGCCACCGCCAGGGCCCCCAGCGCCAGGCCGACGCCGCTGGCGGCCAGGAGGATCCCGAAGCCCGTGGGGCCGAGGCTCTCAATTGTGGCGGCCAGGCTGATCGCCAGCACGTAGAGGGCGGCCAGGAGGCTGTAGAGCAGCACCAACTGTATCATGGCGGCGCGTACGCTGCGCCGTTCGCGCAGCACCTGCACGCCCTCGCCGATCTCCTCCCACACGGAAATGGAGCGGGGGATCCGGGCTGGTTCCTCGAGGGCGATGCCGGCGATGGCCACGGCCGCCAGCCCGTAGCAGAGCGGCAGCAGCACGAATTCACCACCTGGAATTCCGATCTGGGCCAGTCCCTTCTGCAGCAGCCGCAGCACCGGATCCCCCACTGCGAATCCCACGATCGTGGCGGCCATGCTGGTGGCCTGATACACCGAGTTGGCCGCCAGCAGCTGGCCCGAGGGCACCAGCAGGGGCAGCATCGCCTGCTCGGCGGGGGCGAAGAACTGGGTGAGCACCGATTCGAGGAAGGTCATGCCCACCAGGGCCCAGTAGCCCCAGCTCAGCCCCAGCCACACCGGCCCCGACAGCAGGCAGAGGGGCGCCAGCAGCAGCAGACCGGCCCGCAGGGCATTGGAGGCCACCATCACCTTGCGCTTCGGCCAGCGGTCGGCCCAGACCCCCGCCACCGTGCCCAGCAGGATCGCTGGAATCGTGTTGGCCACGTAGATGCCCGTGGCCATCAGGGTGATCACCTGGGCCCGGGTCTCCAGATCGATGCGGATTGCCGCCGCCGCATCCACTAAGGCGGGATTGGCGGGGTTGTCCGTCACCCAGTACTGGGCGATCAGGAACACCATCAGCACGATGTAGAACTTGTCTGCCAGTTGGGAGAAGATCTGCCCCAGCCAGAGCCGCCGAAACTGCACGCTGGTAAGCAGGGCAGCGATGCCGCCCTCTCCGCCCGTTGCCGCCCTCGGGGCACCACTTGCCGCCATCGGGGCAGCCGTCGGGGCTGTCGGGGCATCCGGTTCGGGTTCGAAGGCAGCGGTTGCCGGGCCGCGGTCGTCACCTGTCTGGCTCATGGCGGTTGGCGGTTCATCGGGCGGGCTCCCCGGGTTCGAAGCCGGCACGCAGCAGTCTGAAGGCCCGGGGGCGTCGGCCCAGGTGTTCGCCCCACCACGCCTCGATCAGTTCGAGCAGGTGCAACCACACCCGCTCCGGCCCCAGCAGAGCCCCGTCCCGGCGGCGGGGCGTGCCGGCCCGGGGCAGCCGCTGCAGCAGCGCCAACTCCGAGGCATTGAGCACAAGCCGCGCTCCCGGAATGGCGCCGATCACCAGCCCCTCCTGGGGGAGCAGGCTGCAGCGCCAGTCCCAGTGCCCCACAGGGGGCTGCAACGCCT
>Ga0209298_10000848_pt1 | contig 20539 bp, 19 predicted proteins | sample S_140806_EF_Meta_FD_187325 | JGI IMG/M metagenome (GOLD analysis project Ga0209298, IMG submission 187325) | Freshwater microbial communities from Lake Simoncouche, Canada to study carbon cycling - S_140806_EF_MetaG (SPAdes) (version 2) | ecosystem: Environmental > Aquatic > Freshwater > Lake ...
AGAAAGCCTCGGCCGTCCCCTCTCCCGAATCCAAGCCCATGAAAGAATCCGCCAAAGCCAAGGTCCCCCAGGTGCTCGTCACGCTCGACGACGGCAAAGGCGGCGTCGGCAAGCCCGTGCTCGTCGACAAGGTCGTCAAGACCGATGCCGAGTGGGCCGCCATGCTCACCCCCGACCAGTATTTCGTCACGCGCGCCAAGGGCACCGAGCGTCCGTTCTGCGGCACGCTCCTCGACAACAAGAAGACCGGCACCTACCACTGCGTCTGCTGCGACCTCCCGCTCTTCTCGTCCAACGCCAAGTTCAACTCCGGCACCGGTTGGCCGAGCTTCTTCCAAGGCGTCTCCAAGGAGAACATCGCCACCATCACCGACAACAGCCACGGCATGAGCCGGACTGAGATCCTGTGCGCGCGCTGCGATTGCCACCTCGGCCACGTGTTCGAAGACGGCCCCGCTCCGACCGGCCTGCGGTACTGCCTCAACTCCGAGTCCCTCAAGTTCAAGGAACTCAAGGGCGCGCCGGAAAAGAAGTAACTTACTTCTTCTTCGCCTTCGACTTCGCGGCCGCCTTCTTCACCGGGGCGGCCTTCTTCTTGGCCACGACCTTGACGGGCTGCTTCTTCTTGGCGACCGGCTTGGCTGCCTTCTTCGCGACCAGCTTCTTGGCAACGACCTTAGCCTTCTTCACGACTGGCTTAGATTTCGGAGCGGCCTTCTTGCCCTTGGCAGGCTTAACAGGGGCCGGCTTGGCCTTCGCCTTCGGGGCGACGACCTTGGCGACGTGGACCTTCGCCAGGCGCTTGGCCAAGGCGGGTTCGACGTAAGGAGCGGGTGCCTTCGGGCGCTGGTCGACCGGGCCTTTCACCGCAGCCCAGAGCTTGTCGCGGAATTCCTGGATACCTTCCTGCGAGTAGCAAGAGATCGGGATGACCATGTCCTTCACGCGTTCCTGGAACTTCTTCAGCTTCGCGGCGGCGGCCGGGAGATCCATCTTGTTGGCCACGATGATACGCGGCTTCGCGGCGAGGATCGGCGAGTAGAGACGGAGTTCGCGTTCGAGGATGCGATGGTCATCCCACGGCTCGCGGTTTTCGCTGCCAGCCATGTCGATGATGAAGACCAGGAGCGAGCAACGCTCGACGTGGCGGAGGAACTGGTGGCCGAGGCCGCGGTTCTCGTGCGCGCCTTCGATGAGGCCCGGGATGTCGGCCATCACGATACGGTCGAAGCGGTCGGTGTAGTCGATCACGCCCACGTTGACGTGGAGGGTCGTGAACGGATACGGCGCCATCTTCGGGCGGGCGGCGGTGAGGAGGTTGGTCAGCGTCGACTTGCCGGCGTTCGGGTAGCCCACGAGGCCGATGTCGGCGATTGTCTTGAGCACGATGCGGAAGCTGCCTTCTTCGCCCGGGTAGCCGGGGGTGGTGCGACGCGGGGCTTGGTTGACCGAGCTCTTGAAGTTCATGTTGCCCATGCCGCCCTTGCCGCCGGCGAGGAGCACGACGCGTTCGCCGTGTTCGGTCAGTTCGGCCACGAGACGATTAGAGCCCTCTTCGAGGACCTGCGTGCCCGGAGGCACCGGCAGAATCAAGTCACCACCATCAGGACCCGCGCACTGGCGGCCCTGGCCTGGAGCGCCATTGCGGGCGCGACGGTGCGGCTGCCAGCGGTAGGCCTGCAGATCACCTTCGTTACGGTCGCAGAGCAGGACGACGTCGCCGCCCTTGCCGCCGTTACCGCCGTCGGGTCCGCCCTTCGGGATGAATTTCTCACGACGGAAGCTGACGCAGCCGTGGCCGCCGTCACCGGACTTCAGTTCAACCTTGGCTTCGTCGATAAACATTTCCCCTACGCTAGGGCCTCCCCAGCCCCGAGGGCGAGGAGGAAAGGCGACGGCTTAACGCTCCAGCCCGCGGGAACGGCGCAGCCAGCGCTCGATCGGCGAGAAGAAGATGAGGTCCGCCAGCAGCCCGACTCCTACGACGACCAGCATCACGCCTACGACCTGATCCATGCGAAGCAGCTCGCGGCCGGCATGCAGAAGGGACCCTAGGCCGAAGCCCGAGAGAATCACCACGAAGATCTCGGCGGCCATGAGCGAACGCCAGGCGAAGGCCCAGCCCTGCTTGAGCCCGCTGATGACGCCAGGTAATGCGGCCGGGAAGATCACACGCGTCCAGAGGTGCCAGCCGCGGGAACCCATCGTCATCGCTGCGCGGAGGTAGAGCGGCTGCACGGAGAGCACCGACTCCTGGACTGCGATGACGACGGCCCAGACCGTACCCATCACGACGACGAACAGCACGGCGGCTTCATTCTGGCCGAAGGCGATGATCGCGACCGGGACCCAGCACACCGACGGGAGCGTCTGCAGGCCGAGAGAGAGTATGCCGATGGTGTCGCGGGCGAGGCTCGAGCGGGCGCAGAGGGCCCCGACCGGGATGCCGATGGCGGCGCCGATGATGAAGCCGAGCATCAGGCGGCGCATCGTGACCCACGTGGCCGAAGCCAGGGAACCATCACGAAGCGCGGACCAGAACCATTCGCCGATCTGCGTCGGCGCGGGGACGAGGACGTCGTCGACGCGTCCGGAGCGGACAAACCACTCCCAGCCGCCGAGGATCAGCAGGCCGATGACGACCGGGACGAGCGCGCGAGGGGTTTTCATACGAGACCCTCCTTAGGTTCGGCGAGGTGGGCCGAAAGGGCGGTGGTGATGTCGGCGGCCAAAGTAGCCAGCGCAGGATCGTTGATGCGGCGCGGACGCGGCAGGTCGATGTTGAAGACCTGACGGACGCGGCCCGGATTGGGCGAAAGGAGCACGACGCGGTCACCGAGGCAGACCGCCTCACGGATGTTATGCGTCACGAGGACGATGGTCTTCTTACGCTGCGTGAAGATCTTCTGGATGTCGCCGTAAAGCTGGTCGCGCGTGAGCGCATCCAGGGCCGAGAACGGTTCGTCCATCAGGAGCACACGCGGATTAGGGGCGAGCGAACGCGCGAGGGCCACGCGCTGGCGCATGCCGCCGGAAAGTTCGTGCGGGTGGGCCTTCTCCTTGTCGGCCAGGCCGACGAGGTCCAAGTAGTAGCGGGCCGCTTCGGTACGCTCCGCATCGGTGAGACCCGGCTTGAGGCGCAGGCCGAAGAGCACGTTCTCGAGGGCGTCGAGCCACGGGAAGAGCGCATCTTGCTGGAACATCACGAGACGATCGCGGCCGGGCTCGACGACGTCGGCTCCGTCGAGCTTGATCGAGCCTTCGTCGACCTGTTCCAGGCCGGCGAGCAGGCTGAGCAACGTAGACTTACCGCAACCGACGGACCGACGAGCACGAGGAAATTCGCCTTCCTTCACCTGCAGGCTGATGTCCTCCACCGCCGTGACGAGGCCCGCGCGGCCATTGAAACGCTTGGTCACGTTGCGCAGCGTAAGCTGGGAGCTGGGTTCGTTGGACAGAGGGGCCGACATCGAGGCGAGGGATTAGCGGGAACGGGTCAAAGAAAGCAAGGAGGGTTACTTGCGGGCAGGCGGAAGGTCGTCGACCAAGGCCTGCAAGAGAGGAGCCACCGGGGCTTCACCGGCAAGCAGACCGCAGGCACGGGAATCGGACTGCGCCTTGGTGAAAGATTCCGTCAGGCGACTCAACCTGAGAGCGGGATTCTCCGGCTGGTCCCAGCGGATACGGCGCAAAGCAGGTGCGATGAGCTCCGCCTTCGGCGCAGCAGAACGGGATTCGGCGCCCAAGGCCTCGCGTGAAAGCCGCTCAAGTAAGATCGGATCCGCGGCCAAGCGGTCGCGCAACAGGTAGTGCGAACGGACGAAGGCCTTCACCGCTTCGCCTTTGGCATCGAGCGCCTTCTGCGAAGACGCGAGCACGGTGATGATCGAGTCCTGATTCTCGACGAGGACTTCGCCGCCGAAATCATCCACCAGACGTGTCACCCACGGTTCGACCGTCCAGGCGGCGTCGACGTCACCACGTTTAAAGAGGGCAATGAGTTCGGCGTTCTGAGCCGGAAGCACCTGAGCATCGCCGCCGGCGATGGTGATATTGAGGCCGCCAGAACGGAGCCAGACGCGGGCGTCGACGTCCTGAGTATTACCGAGCTGCGGCGTGGCGATACGGCGACCGCGGAAATCGGCCGGAGAGCGCAGCGGTGAGCCTTTGCGGACGACCAAGGCGTTGCCGCCGGATGCGACGGGCGCCAGGACGCGGATTGAGCGCCCCTTCGTGCGCACGTGGGCGTTGATCACCGGCGACGCGCCGACATAAGTGATATCGATGGCGTCAGCGACGAGGGCCTCCATGGCGGAGGGCCCGGCATTGAACGAACGCCATTCGAGTTTTACGCCGGCCGGGAGGTTGCCTTGATGAAAGTCTTTCCCTTCTCTTTCCAACTGGCGTGCCGCCAGAGCCGGGGCGTGCGTCAGATTAGGGAAGAAGCCTACCCGCAAAACGACTGGCTGTTCGGCCGCGACCAAGGAGGACACGGCAAGAAGAGCGAGAATGAGAGATCGCATGGCGGACATGATGGGCAGAGACAGAGAGCACAGTTAATTTATGACTACATTAGTTAAGATAACATGATTAGAAGTCCAGCCTATAAAAACAGGAGCATAAAATGCTTAAATATCTATATATTAATAGTTTATGTTAAAAAGCACCGACCACGAACCACAAACTAGCCCCAACAACCATTGCCGTGGCCACCCAGCCCAGCACGCGGATCCAAGGCGGCGCGACGAACACGCCCATCAACTGGGCGTCGCCGGTCATGCGCACAAGCGGCCAGCAAGCGAAGCCGAGCTGCAGGCTGAGGATGACCTGACTCCAGATGAGCAAGTTCTCCACCCTGCCCTCCCCGGCCAGCCCAATGACCAGCAAGGCGGGGGCGAGCGCCGCCAGGCGGGTCGCGACGCGCACGATCCAGCCAGCCTTCTTGATCTTCAGAAATCCTTCCAAGACGATCTGGCCGGCCATGGTGCCGGTGATGGTGGCGTTCTGGCCTGAAGCCAGCAACGCCACGGCGAAGAGCGTCCCGGCGAACGTCACCCCCAGCACGCCGTCCAGCAACCGATGGGCTTCGCGGATATCCGTCACGGCTTCGGGTCTTCCGTAGAACGCCGCCGCGCTGAGCACCAGCAGGCCGGCGTTGACGAAAAACGCCAGGCAGAGCGCGAGCGTGGAATCCCAGGTCGCGAAGCGCATGGCCTCGCGGCGGGAAGCTTCGGTATTCCCGAAATCACGAGACCCGACGATCGACGAATGCAGGTAGAGGTTATGCGGCATCACCGTGGCGCCGATGATACCCAGCGCGACAAAGAGCATGCCAGGGCGCGTCAGCACAGCCGTGGTCGGCACGAAGCCTTTGACCAAGTCGGCCATGACCGGCTGCGCGAGCAAGAGTTCGACGCCGATGCAGGCCGCGATGGTCAGCACGAGCACGGCCACGAGCGATTCCAGCCAACGGTAGCCGAGGCGGGTCAACGCCAGCAAGACGAGCACATCGAGGGCGGTGATGATGGCGCCGAAGAACAGCGGGATGCCGAAGAGAATCTGCAGGGCGATGGCCGAACCAAGCAGCTCGGCGAGATCCATCGCGACGATACCGATCTGGGCCGAGATCCAGAGGAACTTCGAGACGCCCGGCGAATAGCGGGCCCGGCAGGCCTGCGCGAGGTCGAGCCCAGTGGCGACGTTCAAGCGGACACAGAGGTGCTGAAATAAAATCGCCATCAGGTTCGACAGCAGGATCACCCAGAGCAGCGCGTAGCCGAACTGCGAGCCACCGGCGAGGTCGGTGGCCCAGTTACCTGGATCCATATACCCGACTGAGACAAGGAAGCCCGGCCCGACGAAGCCCAGGAAACGACGGAAAGCACCGAAGCGGGAGGCCGCGCGGGCTTGGCTAGGTTCGTCTGTCCTCATCACCGTTGAGCGTTCATGGAGCCACCCCGACTGTCAACCCGCGGCCTGTCGCATCGAATAGGCCGCCAAGACCGTCCAAGCCGCCGTCCGCCAACCGTGTGACCGAACCAGCTCGGCAAGCGCCGGCGACGTCGGGCCTTCCTGTTGAAGCCGCCGATGGCAAGGCACGGACCAGGCGGCCGTCAAGCCCCAGCAAAGGAGCACGAGGCCGAGGCCAAAGCCACCGTTGCCACTTACGGAGAGCCAGATATGCCCGCCGAGCTGGGCGAGCAACAGCGGGCCGACGACCCAGCCGACGCGACGCGTATAAGCCTCATGCGCCTCGGCGAAGCCTTCGGCCCGCCAACGGGCGAAGTCAGGATAGGTGCAAAGCAGGATCAGCCACGAAACCGCGGCCATGGCGACGTCGACGCACGCCACGCCGGACTGGATTAAATGAAGGTCCATGAAGCCACCGAAGTCAGTTTTGCCCTTTGCACAACCCGGCGAGGCGTTAAACCAGAGTCATGCCCCGCCTCTTCCTCGGCCTCTTCCTCGGCGCCTTGCTTGCGCTCGCCCCTGCCAGCGCGCAGGAGACCCCGCCCAACTTCGTCATCCTCTTCGCCGACGACCTCGGCATCAACGACCTCGGCTGCTTCGGCCGCAAGGATCAGAACACGCCGAACCTGGACAAGCTCGCCGCCGATGGCGCCCGCTTCACGCAGGCCTACGCCGCGGCTTCGGTCTGCTCGCCTTCGCGGGCCGGCCTCCTGACCGGCCAGAGCCCGGCGCGCCTGAAGATCACGACCTTCCTCACCGGACGGACGGAACGTGCCTCCCACCGCGTGCTGGGCGCTTCCCTGAACTACAACCTTCCGAACGGAGTCCAGACGATCGCTCAGCTCCTCAAGCCCAAGGGCTACGCTTCGGCGGCGGTGGGCAAGTGGCACCTCGGCGGCAAGGGTCATCAGCCGACCGACCACGGTTTCGATGAATATTTCGCCGGCAAGGCCAACGCTGGCGCCGAATCACCGATGGGCGGCAAGGGCGAGCTCGGCCAGGCCGACTATGCGGTGAAATTCATCGAACGGAACAAGGCCAAGCCCTTCTTCCTCTATCTCGCTTTCGACAATCCGCACATCCCGCTCGCCGCACCGGCCAAGGCCATCGAAGCCAATGCGAAGTCCTTCCACCCGACCTACGCGGCGCTGATCGAATCGCTCGACACCGCCGTCGGCCGCGTCCTGAAAGCGCTCGAAGCTCAAGGCCTCGCAAAGAATACGTTTGTGGTCTTTGCTTCCGACAACGGCGGTGTGCACATCTCGGAGCTGAAGGAAAGCCCGCCCACCTATAACGCGCCGTCCCGCGCCGGCAAAGGCTTCGTCTACGAAGGCGGCATCCGCACGCCGCTCATCATCCGTTACCCGGCCCTCCTCAAGCCCGCGGTAATCAACGAACCGGTCGTCCTCGGCGACCTCTGCCCGACAATCTGCGCGTTGGCCAAGGTGGCGCCGCCCACGACGCTGGATTTCCAGGATATCTCGCCGGTGCTCTTCGAGCAGAAGCCGCTCAACCGCCCCCTCTTCTGGCACCAGCCGCATTATATGAACCAAGGCGGCAAGCCCGCCGGCGTGGCCCGCGAAGGCGAATGGAAGCTGATCGAGCAATACGAAGACGGCAGCCTCGAGCTGTATAATCTCGCGAAGGACCCGAGCGAGACCACCGACCTCGCCGCCGCCGAACCGGCCCGCGTGGCGGCCCTGCGCGGGAAGCTCGAATCCTGGCGCCGCAGCGTCGGCGCGGAGCCGATCAAGGCCAACCCTGATTTTGGCCGCGCCCTGTGGGAAGACTGCTTCGTCAAGACCGACGTCACGAAGCTCCAAGCCCTGCCGACCTCGGAGGCCATGCGCCCGCTGCTGGCCGATTGGCGCAAAGCGATGAACGACGCCGCGACCGCAGGCTCGAACACCCTCATCTTCCTCGAAGCCCGCGACGCTCAGGTGAAGGCCACGAAGATGAAATATGAGGACCTGCCGCAGAAGGACACCCTCGGCTTCTGGGTGAACGTGGAAGACACCGCTTCCTGGACCTTCCAAGCGCCGAAGGCCGGCACTTATCGCGTCACGGTCCTCCAGGGCTGCGGCAAAGGCAACGGCGGCTCCGTCGTCGCCCTCGACACCCGGCAGGGCTCGTGCGAATTCACCGTCGAAGAGACCGGCCACTTCCAGCGTTTCGTGCCCCGCGAGGTCGGCAAGCTGACGCTCGTCGCGGGCGAGAACAAGCTCACCGTACGCCCGCTCAAGAAGGCGAAGTCCGCGGTCATGGACCTGCGCCGCGTGATCCTCGAGCGCGTCGACTGAGCGCTCAGAGCGTCGCGAGCAGCGCGCGCAGTTCTTCCTCAGGATCCTCGTGGCCTTGCGCCACGGCGAGCGCGAGCGCATCCGCGAAGGCCGCCTTGGCCGAAGGCTTGTCGCCCGCGGCTTGCAGGCTCTTGCCGAGCAGGATCCGCGGCATCATCCAATCGGACTTGGAAGCGGCGGCGAGACGTAGGTGCTCGATGGCCCCGGCCGCGTCGCCTTCGGTCCAGAGCGCCTGACCAAGGGAGAAACGGAACAGCGGATTCGCGGGGTCGGACGCGACGTGCCGTCGGAACAGTTCGGAACGGGACATGCTCAGGCCTTCGGCTTGGCCGATGACTGGCGGAAGATGACCATCGAGAGACCCGGCAGGCGGACCTCGATGGAATAAGGCCGTCCCTGACAAGGGATATTCTCGGCTTCGACGCCACCGAGGTTGCCGAGGCCGTGGCCGGCATAGTGTTTCGAGTCCGTATTCAGGGCCTCTTCCCAGCGTCCTGGGAAAGGCACGCCGAGGCGGTAGGTGCGTTCGACCGGCGTGAAGTTGCCCGCGACGGTCCACGCGCAATCGCGTCCGCGTCGCTCGAACGCCAGCACGCTCTGCGCGCCGTCGTCAGCGACGAGCCAGTTGAAGCTTTCCGGACGCAGCTCGTTCTCAGCGAGGGCGGCGTCAGCGACATAGAGTTTATTCAGGTCGGCGACCAGGCGCTGTACGCCAAGGTGGATGGGGTAATCGAGCAGGTGCCAGTCGAGCGACGCGTCGTATTTCCATTCGGCGAACTGCCCGAATTCGCAGCCCATGAATAAGGTCTTCTTGCCCGGCCAGGACCACTGCAAAGCCAGCAAGCAGCGCAGGTTCGCGGCCTTCGTGGCGTCGTCGCCGCCGCCCATCTTGCCGATGAGCGAACCTTTGCCGTGCACGACTTCGTCATGCGAGAAAGACTGTACGAACGCTTCGGTCCACTGGTACAGCATGCCGAACGTGAGCTTATCGTGGTTGAACTTACGGAAAAGCGGGTCCTGTCGGAAGTAGTCGAGCGTGTCGTGCATCCAGCCCATGTTCCACTTGAAGTCGAAGCCCAGCCCGCCTTCAGGAACCGACTTCGTCACGCCTGGGAAGGACGTGGATTCCTCGGCGATCATCGCGACGCCGGGCTGGTAGAGGTGCACGAGCGAATTCACCTGCTTGAGGAACTCGATCGCCTCGATGTTTTCACGGCCGCCGTAGCGGTTCGGGACCCATTCGCCGGCCTTGCGCGAATAATCGAGATAGAGCATCGAAGCCACCGCGTCGACGCGGAGGCCGTCGACGTGGAAGCGTTCGAGCCAGGAGAGCGCGGAGCAGACGAGGAAGCCACGGACCTCGTGGCGGCCGTAGTTGAAGATCAGCGTACCCCAGTCCTGATGCTCGCCAAGACGCGGATCGGCATGTTCGTAGAGATGCGTTCCGTCGAAGCGGGCCAGCGCGAAGAAGTCGCGCGGGAAGTGGGCCGGCACCCAATCGACGATCACGCCGATATCGGCGCGATGGAGGGCGTCGACCATCGTCATGAAGTCGAGCGGCGAGCCGAAGCGGTGCGTCGGGGCGTAGAAGCCCGTGACCTGATAACCCCAGGAGCCGTCGAAAGGGTGTTCGGACGGCGGCATCAGCTCCACGTGCGTGAAGCCCATCTTCACGCAATAGGCCGCAAGCTGTTCGCCGAGCTCACGGTAGCCGAGCACGCGGCCGCCCTCTTCAGGGACGCGGCGCCAGGAGGCCAGGTGCACCTCGTAGACCGACATCGGACGCGAGCGCAGGTCGCGATGGCGGCGGGCCTCCATCCAGGCCGCGTCGTTCCAGACGAACTTCGAAAGGTCGCAGACGATCGCGGCGTGGTTAGGCGAAGGCTCGAAGTGCAGTCCGTACGGATCCGTCTTCAGGAAAGGCGTGGCGTCATGCGGCCCCACGATCTCATATTTGTAGCGGGCTCCGGGGTGAACTCCGGGGATGAAGATCTCCCAGATGCCGGAGGCGCCGAGGTTGCGCATCGGATGGGCGCGGCCGTTCCAGAGATTGTGGTCGCCCACCACCGAGACGCGGCGGGCCGAGGGGGCCCAGACGGCGAACGAGACCCCTATCACGCCGTCGATCGAACGGACATGGGAGCCGAGCTTGTAGTGGGCGCGATGGTCGTCGCCCTTTCCGAGCAGGAAGAGGTCGTCTTCGGAGATCGTCGGCAGGAAGCGGTAAGGGTCGTCGACCACTCGGCTGACGCCGTCCGGATACGTCACGCGGAAGCGATAGCGGAAGGGCGCCGTGCCCGGCAGTTCGACCTCGAAGATGCCGCTGGCGTGCAGCTGCTTCATCGGGACGGGCTTCATCGGACCATCTGGGACCAGTTCGCAGGCAGCAGCCCAAGGGAACAGAGAACGGGCCACCAAGCCGCCGCCGACCAACGGATGCAGGCCCAGGAAACGGTGCGGAGAGGTCTCCCTGGCGTCCACCAGGGCGGTCAACTCTGCTGGACTGAGGCGCATCCCTGAAGACTCCACGCTGGGCGGAGGGTCGGCAAGCGCTCATTGCCCGAAAATACTTGAGGGAAACCCCGGAGCGACAACTCTCACCGGATGCCTGGCCGTCGTTTCTGGATCCTTGCCGCAAGCCTCTCCCTGACCGTGGCGGCCATGGCGGCCGACCCTCTCCAGACCGCCGCCAAGCTCGCGGAGGTGATGCCCAACATCGTCGCCGACTCCTTCGCTCCGGAAGAAGGCGGCAAGATCATCGTCGCCACCAACGCCCACCTCGAAAGCAAAGATGCGACCATCGACGCACACAAGATCCGCTTCGACTACCGCACCGGCGTCATCGTCGCCGAAGGCAACGTCGTGTACGCCACCAAGAACCTGCGCATCATCGGAGAGAAAATCGAGGCCGACCCGCGGAAAGACACCATCGTAGCGACCAACGTCCGCTTCGGACGGGCGCCCCTGTATTTCACCGCCGACACCCTGAAGATCGTCAAGGGAGATAAGACCATGAGCGGCGTACGCATGTGGAACAGCGAACCGGAGACCTTAGGCATGCACCTGAAGATCGCCGAGGCGGCCTATACGGAGTCCGACGACCGCCTCCGGATTCGCAGCGTCACGCCGCACGTGGCTGGCATCCCGTTCTTCAATCTCCCGTATTACGCGCAGGACGGCTATCGCGACATCCCCTACGACCTTTACCTCAATACCGGCAGCGAAGACCGTCAGGGACGCTACCTGCGTTCCACATTCCTGATGCGCCAGTCCCCTTCCCTCTGGGTGGGTGGCCTGCTGGATGTTTACGGCAAATCCGGCATCCTCGTCGGACCGGCTTTCCGCTACGATAATTCCAAGAAGCCAGAAGGCGGCATCGTCTGGAAAGGCAGGCTCGAGAGCGGATACATCAGCGACCGCGGTGGCCTGCTTACCGATATCTACGGTCGCACCCCGGATCGCCAGCGCGCCTTCCTCTTCGGCGAAGTCAACGGTCGCACCGTCGACGGCGTCGAATTCGCCGGTGACATCTTCGGCCAGTCGGACCCGGGGTTCATGCGTGACTTCCGCCCGAACCTGATCCGCGAAACCGGCAGCCCGCAGGCGAACTTCGAGATTTCCAAGCCCTATTCCGGAGGCTACCTCTCCGCCTCGCTCACCGCCAAGGCGGACAACTACCAGGACATCGTCCAGAAGCTCCCCGAGCTTCGCTTTGACCTTCCGCAGCAGTCGATTGACGGCAGTGACTGGAATCGTCGCAGCTTCGTGAGCTTCGGCTACTTCTCCGAACGACCGTCGGCCGATCTGCCGCTGGCAAACTTCCAGACTGCGACGCTGGCCAGCGGCGCCTGGTCGACCGCCCGCCTAGACACCTATTTCGGCATCAACCGCACCTTCGTCCTCAACGACTGGCTGACCTTCAAGCCCGTGACCGGCATCCGCGCCACCGGCTGGTCCCAAGGTATCAATGGCAACGGTACCACCGCAAAAGTCATCGCGCAGACCGGCTTCGACCTGGAAGGGCTCGTGACCGGCTCATGGGACCTCGTGGGCAATAAATGGGGTATCAACGGGATGCGCCACAGTCTCCGCCCGGTGCTCCAATACCGCGTGATGCCGGGCGCCGACCGTGAAATAGGCTACTTGCCCATGACACAGCGGGCCGTCACCGCCTCGGCCCTGGAAGAAGTCGACCTCGCCGATCGCCTTGATCCTGCGTCCACCACCGACCGCCAGGTCGTCCGATTCGGGCTACGCAATACCCTCGAGACCCGTGATGCCAAGTTCGGCACCCGCGAGTTGGCGCGCGCAGACATCTTCACTGATTGGCGCGAAGGCCCGACGGACGCCGACACGGGCCGCAGCGACCTGCAGTGCGCGATCAGCCTGACCCCAGCACCATGGGTGACCATCAGCTCAGGCCTCCGACTGCCCAACGGCGGGGGCGCTCCGCTTGAATCCATCCAGAGCATCGCCTTCAATTCCGGCGACTTCTGGCTCACCTCCCTCAGCTGGGTCGAGCTTCGTGACATCACCCAAGCCCGTCAGCTCATCTGGGAAGGCCGCGTAACCCTGAATTCAGTCTACTCCCTCATCGCCACGCTCAACTACGACGCCCTCGCAGGCCAGACCACGTACGAAAGCGTCGGCATCGTCCAACGCATCGCCAACTCCTGGGAGCTCGAATACGGCGTCATGCAGCGTCTCGATCCGCTTAATAACGGGAAAAGCTCATTGGGCTTCCAACTGCGGGCCAGATTATTCAAGTTCTGAGCGTGACGGACACCCCTTCAGACTCCCCCTCGGTCCCCGAAGACGGCATTTTGCCGCCGGCCGACCTGCCCATCCGTCTCGATGTCTTCGAGGGGCCGCTGGACCTTCTCCTGTTTCTGATCCGCAAAAACGAAATCGATATCTACGATATCCCGATCGAGAAGGTCACCCAGCAATACCTCGAAATCCTGCGCACCCAGGAAAAGGACAACCTCGAGCTCGCCGGCGACTTCTTCGTCATGGCCGCGACGCTCATGTACATCAAGAGCCGCATGCTGCTTCCGGTTGAAAGCCGTCCCGAGGAAGAAGTGGCCGCCACGGAGGAAGGTCAGGACCCGCGCTGGGCGCTCGTCCAGCAACTTATCCAGTATAAGCGCGTCAAGGAGACCGCCGCCATCATCCGCGGACTCGTCGATGACCGCCAAGGCCTGCTCGGACGCTATGTCGTGCAGCCGCAAGGGGAAGACGCCGTCGCGCGCCCGGTCGCCCCGGCCGACCGCATCGAGCTCTGGAACACGTTCAACCTCGTCCTCCGTCGCCTCGCGGAGCGCATCCAGCCCGGCAACATCACGACCGAGACCGTCACGGTATCGGACCGCATGGAGACCATCCTTGCCCGCCTCGAAACCGAGACCACGTTCGCCTTCACCAGCTTGCTGCCCGAACGTCCGACCATCGGCTTCCTCGTCGCGACCTTCCTCGCCTGCCTTGAACTCGCCCGTCTGGGTAAGCTGAAATTAGAACAGGATGCCTCCTTCACGGAGATCAACTGCTCCAAGGCCGAAGCCATCGCCGTGCCAAACGCCGGCGAAGCACTGGAAGGAAAGTCCGAGTTCGACGAGCCGACGTCTGAGGCGAACTGAGCCGAAGGCTTGAAATCATCCTCGGTCCGCCCAGTCTGTCTCGATGGCACGCGAAAAGCGCCCCTTGAATCGTTTGCTGGGCATCGGCCTCGACGCCCAGGACAAACATAAGCGCATCACCCGCGGTGATGGCTTCAATCTCGTCGGCGGCTCCGAGGATACGCATGAGCGCATGACCGAAACCGTGATCAAGACGTCGGAAGACCTTAGCCGCAAAGGTCGCACCATCGCCGACGCCCATCCGGATGAACTTGCCGACCTGCTGCGTAAGCACGACCGCGAGGCCTGAGTCCAAAAAGGAGCCACAGACGGGTTGACTCACCGCTTAGCCAGGATTTGACTCCCTTCCCCCGCAAATGAGCAACGAGCTGCCCCCTCCCCCGCCCCCTCCTCCTGCAGATGGAGATAACTCCGCTGCGCAGGCACCTAAGCTTAAGCTTTCCAAGCCGGCTGGCTTCGTTCCTCCGCCCCCTCCTGCGCCTACGGCCGATGCTGGTGCCGCCATTCCTCCGCCCCCGGCCGCGATTCCCGTTCCCCCCGTTGCGACGATTCCTGCCGCGGCCCCTCGCCCGGTCGCCGCACCGGCCGCCAATCGTACTGTCGGCAATGTCTCCGCTGCGTTTGACGTTCTCGCCCTTGCGGCTTCGCTCATCGGAGCGGTGCTCCTCGCGCTCGAACTCTTCGTCAAAACCAAAGGTTAAGTCTCTTTCATGGCCTCCGATCTCATCCTCAATCTCGATAACAGCAACTTCGACGCCACGATCAAGGCGTCGACCGTCCCCGTTCTGGTGGACTTCTGGGCCACCTGGTGTGGTCCATGCAAGCAGATCGGCCCCGTGCTCGATCAGCTCGCCACCGAAATGGTCGGGGCCGTCCAAATCGTGAAGGTTGACGTGGACACCAATCAGGCGCTGGCCCAACAGCTAGGCGTGAACTCCATCCCTGCCCTGTTCCTTTACAAGAATGGTGTGGTCGTGGACAAGATGGTCGGCGCTCGCCCCAAAGGCGACATCGCCGCCTTCATCAAGAAGCACTCCTAAGCGACGGGCGATAGCCCAATAAGAAAGGCCCGGGATGACTCCCGGGCCTTTTTGTTGCCGCCTGCTCCGAGGCCTTACTTGGCCTCGAGCGGATGCTCCTTCAGCAGGTCAGCGGGGCTATACTGGGCACGGTTACCGATGGCCTTACGGACTTCGGCGACCTTGGTGTCCATGACGGGCTCGGAGGCGTTACCCCAGGCCTGACGGACGTAGGTGGCGATATGGGCGATCTGCGCGTCCTTGAGGCCGGCGCCGATGTTCGGCATGTTGCCGTTGTACTTCACGCCGTTGACTTCGATCTCTCCCGCGAGACCGGCAAGGATGGCCTTGATGATGCGTTCTTCCGAGCCGGCAACCCAAGCGGACTTGGCCAGCGGAGGGAAGGCGCCAGGGACGCCGAGGCCGGTCGCTTGGTGGCAAGCGGCGCAGTTCGTGATGAAGAGCTTCTCTCCCTTGGCGGCATCGGGTTCGAAGGCCACCGGACCACCCGCCAAGGAGGCCTTGGGGGCGTTGAGGTCGAAGGCGGTCGGAGCGAATTCACCCGAGTTGCGGGTAAGATAGAGGCCGGCCCAGAAACCGAATCCGCAGAACAGGAAGACGATGAAGATCGGCGTCAGGGAGAAGCCTTCGGCAGGCTCGTCCTTGTCCCGCGACAGCTGGGAGTGAACCTCCACTAGGCGTCCGTCGGAAGGCCCTTCGGAGCCAGCGCCAGAGGAATCCCGGCTAGGGCGGTTGTTATCAGGATGACGGTTACGGTCGTTCATGGGTTCACTGCTTCAGTTTGGCTTCCGGCGAGGAGTAATCCTGACGGAGGGATTGGAGATAGGCGGCCAAGGCGACAGCGCGCTCGGAGGCGACTTCCTGCTTCGCACCGGCATAAAGGAAGGCGAACCGTCCTTCGTGCTGGATCGCGGTGTGCACGGCGCCGAGGTCCTTAGCGCGGGCGCCATAGTTGGCGAGGTCCGGACCGATGCGGCGTTCGCCGAGAAGGACCGGCTTCTGCTGGACGTAGTCGCGGGCGACGGAGGCACGGACGCCGTAACCGCGGGCGATGTCGCTGCCCTGCCCGGCCGGACGGACCTGCTGGGTATGGCAGCTGACGCAACCAAGGGAGACGTAGACCGCACGACCCTGGATGGCCAGGCCGGGTTCGCGGGAGGGAAAGAGCGGGCCACCTTCTTCAGCCGGGGCGCGCCCGAGCGAGCCCAACTGAACCTGGCTGCTGATGACCAGCGCGCCGAAGGGCAAAGCGACGGCCAGGAAAATGCCGGCCAGGAGAGTGTTGAGGTTCTTCATGGGTGTCCGGATTAGTCGTGGCGGCCAGCGGAAGCCGGCGCGGAAGATTTGAGGATCATGCCGAAAGCGTTGAGGGCGAAGGCGACGTGGCCGACAAGCAGGAGCACCGCGGCGACGCTGAGGACGTAGGCCCAGGTGGAACCGGCCTTGGCGACCTGCTGGAAAGAGACCGTGGCGTCAGCGAGGTGTTTACCGTTTTCCCAGCCACCGACGAGCAAGGCCACGCTCGAAGCGACAGCGCCGAGGGCGGTGGCCCAGAAGTGCACGTGAACGAGCTTGGCGGAGGGCCAGAGCGAGCCGGTGAGGCGAGGCAGCACGAAGTAGGCGGCGCCGAAGAGCACCATCGTCGAGAACGCGTACGTCAGAAGCTGCTCTTGGCCGGCTGAGAACGAAGTGAAGCGGACCACAGCGTTATAACCGCGGAAACCGAAGACCGCGTTGAGCGCTCCGAAGAGGGTGAAGGCGACGGCGCCGAAGCTCACGAAGCGCAGCGTGGTGTCGTTCCAGGCGCGGGCCCAGCCGCCTTCGGACGAAAGCGTGCCGTGGAAGTTGATTGCGGTGATGATCACCGGGATCATCAGCATCGCGCCGGCCACGACGCCGAGGGACTGCACCCAGAGCGGAACCGGACCGCCGATAAGAGAGGCAGGACCCGTCCAGCTGGCGAAGAGGAAGAACGTCCAGAAGCCGACCGGCGCGAGGTAGTAAGCGCTGATGGTCCGACCGAGCACCTTCGGCAGGAAGTAGTAGACGGCGGCGAGGGCCGAGGCGCCGAACCAGAGCAGCAGGAGGTTCGAGACGAACCAGCTATGGGCGATGGCCTGGACGACGCCCGAAGCCGGCTGCCAGAGGATGAGTAATTGGGCGAGGAGGTAGGTCAGCGGGAAGGCGAACGAGGCGCCGACCACGAACCACTGCGAGGCGAAGGTGTGACCTGTCGGGCGACGCGCGAAGGCGACGATCGGCCAGAAGCCTGCAAGCAGGAAGGCGACGGCGAGCACCGGGCCGACTTCGCGAGGGAACTCCAGGAGGCCGAAGCCGTTCTGGTTACCGGCGAAAATCTGCACGATGCCGTAAGTGAGGGCGAGGTTCCAGACCGCACCACCGAGGGTAGCCAGCCAGCCATTACGGAGTTCGAAGCGACCGAGCTGCGAAAGGAGCCAGAGATTGAGGGCGAAGAAGGCGTTGAAGCCCCAGCCGTAGACAAACAGGTTATGCTGCGCGGCGGCGACGTGCCCGTAGGTGAGGATTTCACAGTCGCGGAAAGGACCCCCGGCGAGCGAGCCCTGCTGCAAGGCGGCGATCACGCCAAGGACCGAAGCCGCCAGCAACCAGATCACCGCGGAGACGAAGAAGAGGAGGAACGGGCCGCGGAGCTGGGCCTCGGTCCGCGTGAGACGAGAGTCACCCTCGGGAGGACGGCCCTGTGGTCGGCGGGAAATATTTTCCTGAGTCATCGGTTGAGGAAGTAAGGGATTATTTGAGGCCGAGTTCGGCGGTGGTCCAAGGAGCCGTGCGGCCAGCGGTGGCGGCGCGGACGGCCTTCACCTGATCGGCGGTGACGGCGTTGGCCTGGTTGCCGAAGCTCTGGCGGACGTAGGTGAGGACATCGGCGATGTCGGCGTCGGAGACGCCGGCGACCGGAGGCATCATGCTATTGTAGGTCATACCGTTGACGGTGATGGGACCCATGAGGCCCTGGAGAATGAACTTGATCGGCAGCTCGGGGTTACCCACGGCGATCGGAGCATTGGCGATCGGCGGGAACACGGGCGGCAGGCCCATGCCCGTCGGCTGGTGGCAGGCGATGCAGGTGCGCGCATAGACCGCGGCGCCACGCTTCAGTTGCTCGGGGTCGGCCTTGACGAAGGGACCAGCCGCGTCCGGGGCGGCGGGAGCGACTGCCGGAGCCGGGGCGGCGGCGGCCTGGATCTTCGCGACGACCTTGACGTCGGCGGCGATGAGGGCGGCGGCGTCCTTGACCGGGATGCGGTAGGTGCCGTCGGCGTTGCGGCCGGGCTCAGTGATAAGCGCGAGGCCCTTCTTGGCGTTGTCGGCACGCAGGGCTTTCTGGGCCTGGCGACGATCGGCTTCCTGGTTCGGGGCCTTGCGGACGGAGAGGTAGACGTAGCTGGTCACGATCAAAGCGGCGGCGATGTAGCACACGAGGCGCAGCCACGAGGCGATCTGGCCGGGGAGCAGCGGGCGACTCCCGGAGGAAGGTTGTTCACTCATGATAATTGATGGACTCGAGGATGCGGGGATCGTGGACAGGGATGGTCTCGTTCTTGGCGGCACTGCGCAGGAAAAGCGCGAAAACGATGCCTCCGAAGCCGATGATCGCAGCCAGATCAAGGAAGAGGGAGGAAGTGAGGAACGGCGTCACGACGAAGCCTTCCGGGGTCGACTTGTCGTAGACCTGACGAGGCAACGCGTTGAACCAGAGGTCGACAAGGCCACCGATGAGGATGATCCAGGCGACCGTCAGAAGGCGGCCGGCGACGATCTTCGTGCGGTAGAACAGCAAGGAGAGGAACGGCAACAGGAAGAAGCCGAAGATGAGGTACATCGAGACGCTCCACCACTCGCTCTTGAGGCCGGTCGCGGCGTCGATCTCGCGGATGTTATACCAGAAGGTCTCTTCCGGGATGTTCGCGGTGTAGATCAGGAAGTACTGGGAGAAGCTGATGTAGGCCCAGAAGACCGTGAAGGCCAGCATGAGGCAGCCCAGCACGTGACGGTGGGCCTGGTTGAGGAGCCCGTCGAGCCAGCCGCCATTGGACAGCTTATAGGTAAGGATCACCGTGACCGCGAGGGCCAGGCGGATGGAGAGCGCGAAGAACCAGACGCCATACATGGTCGAGAACCAGTGGTAAGAGAGGGCCATCAGGCAGTCGAAGGCCAGCATCGTGAGCGCCACGGCCGAGAGCGGGATGCCGACGGCGGAAACGGCATGGAGGCGATGCGTGTGACCGGCGGTGCGATCGGTGTCCTGGGCGAAGGACCAGCGGCGGAGGAGCGTGACGAGCACGCCGAAGACCAGCACGTAGAGGCTGATGCGGATCAGGAAGAACTTCTCGTTCAGGAACCAGCTCTTCGCCTGGAGGATCGGGTCGTGGCCGACCGTGTGGCCTCCCGGGAGCAGGTGTTCGGCGTTCGTCCAATCCCAGAGGGCGTGACGGAAATCGGTGCTGAAGGCGAGCGGCACGACGCCGAGGAGGATGACAACCGGCAACGCGATGATGAGATGCTCCCAATTGCGGCGGACGAGCGGAGCCCAGCCGGCGTCGAAGACGCGGGTGATCATCGTGAGCAGCAGCATGCCGATCAGGATCGAAATCCAGAACAGGGAGCCGACGAGGAGGGAAAGGGCCTGGCGGTTCTCGTGGTGGGCCACGCCGACGCAGGCGAAGTACCAGACGACGGCCAAGGCGGCGACGCCGAGGGCCAGGAATTTCTTCCAGTGGGCGGTCAAGGCGTGAGGCGAAGAAGAGCTCATGTGCGAATTACTTGATTTGGGCCTTCACGGCGGCAGGGACGAGTTCGGGCGGGCAGTTCTGCGAGAGCTGCAAGGCGCGCACGTAAGCGACGATGGCCCAGCGCTCCTCAGGGGAGAGCTTGTCACCGTAACCCATCATGGTGTTCTTGCCATTGGTGATGACGTCGAAGACCTGGCCGTTCGGATAGGAGCGGATGAGCGGCGTCTGGAGGCTGGCGATGGTGACGATGGCGGCGTCGCCTTCGATGGCGGAGCGTACTTTCATGATGCCGTTGCCGTCGCCGGCCTGGCCATGGCAGACGGCGCAGTAGATCTGATACTTGCCGCGACCCACGTCCAACGTGTACTGGCTGACCTTGTAGTCGTTGAGCTTGCCGTTGGTGAAGCCAAGCGACTTCTCCGGGAAACCGGCGAGGAAGGCGCCTTTGGCGTCCTTGCCGGTGACGAAGGAAGGATTCTTGGATTCGGCGCGCTTGAAGTCGGCCGAGAAGACCTTGGCGGGCTGGAGGCCGTTGCCGCGGGCGACGGTGCCGGCGACGGGCGGGCGGGCGTCACGGCCATCGGCGAAGAAGGCGTTCTCTCCCTGGGCCTTGTACTTGTTCTGATAGTCCATGTCGTCGAAGACATAGACGGGCGTGTCCTTGGACGTCTTGCCCTGGAAACCGAGGAAGCTGATCGTGGCGACGACAGCGACGGCGAGGAATGCGAGATAGCGGCTCATGGGTGCGGATTAGTCGCGGATGACGGTGATCTCCTGGCCGCCGAGCGACTGGAGGAAGTTGCGCGACTCATCGAGGT
>Ga0209298_10000851_pt1 | contig 20479 bp, 11 predicted proteins | sample S_140806_EF_Meta_FD_187325 | JGI IMG/M metagenome (GOLD analysis project Ga0209298, IMG submission 187325) | Freshwater microbial communities from Lake Simoncouche, Canada to study carbon cycling - S_140806_EF_MetaG (SPAdes) (version 2) | ecosystem: Environmental > Aquatic > Freshwater > Lake ...
GATGGGCGCCATCTCCAATATTGGGGTTAATTTCTGGCTCTGCGCGTAGTGGCCGAGCGTGGAAAGGACGTGGTCCTTCGCCATGACAAAGAGGGAGTGCATGCCCGTGATGCTGGGGTCTATTTCTGCGCGGAGGGCGCAGCATAGCTCCTTGAACGACTCGTCCTCGGACCTCGAGTCCAACCACGTGCGCGTGAATGACCGGACGATGTACTCTAGCTTATTGCAGTACCACAGCAGCATGAAAAAGCAGCAGAATCGGGGGTCGACGTAGACGTGGGTGTGGCCCTTGTGGGTCTTGGAGAGGTCGAGGCACTTCATGCAGCGCCTGCCCGTGATGGCGCACGTCGCGCAGCCGGCGTGGAGCCGGATGGGGGGCTGGGCGCTCATCATGACGTCGCGGCAGATTTCGGCGAGGTGATTGGGGGTTGTGGGCATTGCCGTGATGGCGGCGTGCACCTCGCGGACGTGCGACTGGACGGCCTGAAGGTGTGAGCCCATGGCTACGGCCCACGGGTCGCCGGATTCCTTGCAACGCGCGAGGTGCTTTCGGTATGTGCCGTTTCCTATGACGTCAAACGCCTTCGCGAGGAAAAAGCCGCGGAATTCTTCTATTGTACACTGCGCGACGGAGGCGGGCGCAGGGGCGGTGGATGCCATGTTGGGGGATACGGGGATCGCGCGCTAAATACACCATGGGTTTTGGAAGTCACTTTCTTTTCATTGCAAACCAAACAGAAAGGGTGGGTGCGTGGGCAGAGCGGCGCAAAGGGCGGCAAAGGGTGTGTGGGCTAGACGCGGCTAGTGAGCTCGAAAGAGGCGGGGGGCTTGGAGAGCTGGTTGGCGATGCAGTGGTCGAGGCCTTCGATCTTGAAGATCAGCGGCAGGACCGCGAAGCGAGCGAGCCACTTGAGCATGTCTCCGGAGACTGCCATGGCTTCGTCGTTGACGAGGACAAAGTCGCAGCGGTCGTGGTCGGGGGTGTAGACGATGCCCTTGAACCCCTCGATCTTGGCCTTGATGACGTCGTCGCCCCCCCAGACGTGGATGACCTGGTGGTCGAATTCGGTAAAGATCTTCTGCTTCTTCGCCTGCGGATCAATGATGACCTTGGGGAGCAAGCAAATCTTGCACTTGGTAGGGTCGTCGCCCGGGCGAACGTACGTAACCTTCTTGTGCTTAGGTGGCGGGCATTTGCACACAGGGGGTGGAACGTACGCCTTCTTCCCCCAAGATGACAGCGGCTTGCCGACCTCGTAGACGTCCTCGATGGCGAAGACCTCTGGGACCTCCACCGTGGCGCGGGCAAGGGACGGGGCGATGACGTTGAGGAAATTGCAGTTGCACAGCCAGTACGAGAGGATGACAGTGGGCTTCTTGCCCTCGAGGGACGCATACCACTCAACGAAGGACTTGGTGGTAGTGGTTTCCTCTGAAGGCACCACTGCGAAGTCGCAGGACTTGTCATTGACAGGATCGATCAAGGTTCCGTCTCCCAGGACGAAGTTGGCCTCGAGGTGGCTGACGAGAGAGTCACCTGGTTTGTATCCAGCTGGCCACACGAAACATTTTTTTCCAGTGAACATCTTGGCGGTATCCTCTGGCTTGCGCGTGATCTGGCTGCACCTGCACACGAGCGGGCAGCTTAAAAGGGCCCCCGAAGAGCCACCTGACCCTTCGGATCCGGACCCGGACCCGAACTTGAAGGTGGTCGGGCCGGCCTTGGCAGAGGATATGGTCGGGTACTTGGGCCACTCTGGGTGTTTCTTGCTGATGAGCGAGTACTTGGAGGCATCCGGCTTGGCGGTAGCGAGCTCCCCGTTTGCCGTGTACATCCCCATCTCCCGCGCATCTTTCATGGCTATCCAGATGGCATTGTCGATTGATTCCAAGTACTTGTTTCGCCCTGCGTAAACGGCAATGACCGACGACATGCTCCCATGGGGGCAAACGTCGTCCTCCGTGATCTGGTGGACACCCACGAGCTGAGCGCCATTGACCTCCCTCGTCCAGGGCAGGTCAATCAGCGGCCTGGTCTTTTTGTACTTGAGGCTGATCCAGGTGCAGCGGACTCGAACGAGCACCTTTGCCCCAACCGCTGGAAACTTGACGAGGCACATGTAGGATTCGGTCAGTGTGCACACGGGGGGTTTAAAGACTTGTTCGAAGAGCGACACCGACCCATCTGCCTTCCTTTCAGCAAACAGGTTGAGCGTGAAGCCCGGCTTGGCCTTGCAGGCGCTCTTGAGGCGCGCCACACCATTGTAGTCTGGGGTAGTGGGGCTGGAAGAGTTGTCAAAGTGAAGCCAGCTAGGCGGGAACGACACGACATAGCCCTCGATCCCGCGCTTCGCAGCCTCCCCGTTGAGGAATTCCGGGAACTTGCTGTAGTGATCGACAACCGTCCTGCCGTCGATAAACACCGCGCCGCTTTCCCTCCCCACCTCGAAAGTCGTGGTCTTGATGACCTCGATGCAGGTGCTGTCCTTGAAAACGCTGCGCATAAACTTTTCCTTGAGCTGGCCGTCTGAGATGCTGTCCCCCGAAAGAGTTCCAAGCTCGTGAAACTTGAATACCCTGATTCCAAACTTGACGGGGGAGATGCCGTTGATGTACTTGCGGGCAAACCTGATGATGGCCTTGCCTTTTTCGAAGCCGACGCACCCCATTTCCTCGCCCTTTGAGTTGAACATGACCAGCTCGCCGACGACTTTCAGCCCCATGGCGAAGAACTCTTTCGAGACGTTCTGCGTGTCCACGAGGTCCTCCAGGAACTCGTCCCTGGTGCCGTTGGCCGTGGAGATCTCCACCTTTTTTTCCCCAGTTCCGGAGGAGAGCGAGAACTGAATGACGCCTCTGTACCCGTCAAATTTCCTACCGAAGCTGCCGACAGGTTCCCATCCGATGGCATCTTGGGTAGTTTTCCCAGATGATGACGGCTTCTTTCCCGTGGCGATTATGCGCAGAAGCTCGCCCAGGTGCCTTGCCTGTTGGGGCTTGGCGCCCGGAACTATCGACTGGCGCCCGTTCAGAGTCAGTTCCGTGATCACCGTGGGGTTCTCGCCGCTGGCGAGCGTGTCCCTGAACAACTTAAGTTCTGGAGCATATGGTTGAGCCTGCGACATCCAAAAAGACAACTTGCGAATCAAGGAGGCTATCATTTAAGTCGCGTTTATTTAAATACGCGGCCTCAAGGGTCCACTTCGAACGCCATGAGCTCGAGCCTGGACTGCCCCGTGGGCGCGTAGGCGATGGCAACGCTGCAGTCGGATCCCGAGTACAGCTCCGTGTTGGAGCGCTCGACGCGCAGGGCCGCCCCCAGCTCGCCCCGGACAGGGAGCATGCGGAGGTCGTGGAGGAACCGGCTCTCGACGGCCTGGCGGAGGGTTTTCCCTTGGAGGGTCTTGCTCTCCGGTTTTGCCGTGCTGGCCACGCGAACCCACCTGACCGTTTGATCGCGGTCGTCGTCGGATTGTTGGATCCACGGCATCTTGGTGGAGTAGATGGAGTCGAACTCGACGACGTGCGACGCGAGCCTGCTCTGCTGGGTGCCTCCTTTTCCGGCGTGAAGCGCCACCCAGTCGCGAAAGCGGAGGCCGTTGTCGGCATGCTGCCTCTCGGCGTACCTGGGGTCTATCCCGCCCTCCTTCCAGGAGCATGAGCCTCCAAGCTGGCAGGTGGTAGTTTTGGTCGCGGGCCGGAGGGCCAGGCATGCGACGGATTCAGCAAGGGTTGTGCACGCGATGGGCACGACCTGCCGCTCGGACATGTACTCATCGCTGCTGCTGTCTGGTTCCGCCTCATCAGCCTTCACGAGGACTACGTTGCTCGGGTGTGCCGCGAGCTTCCCCGTGGCGGCAAAGGTGCTCAGGCATCCCCTGACGGCCGTCTCGTCTGCCCGCGCCGGGGCTGAGCATATGCCTCCGATGGGGCTCTGCGGGACCTTGCTGTGGACCAAGGCCTTGGATAGGTGGTGCTGCGACTCGCATGTGGGATCGACTGTGGTTTCGTCTCCGAGGTACACTATGGCGCGGGATGGGATGTCCAGCCGCCAGAGGAGCACTGCCTGGGTGTCTGGGAAGGACTTGAGCTCCACTGGGGGCACCGCGGCGTCAAGGCGCCGAGTGAGCTCCATGTACTCCTCCTTTCGCTTTGGATGTGGAGAGGACAAAAACATCCTGTTCAGCGTGGCACCCCTGTTGCGGCAATTGGCCGCGCGCTCTGCGTGGTCCTGAGGCGGCATGCCCTGCATGGACGCGGATGCGCTGGACGGGTGGAGCATACACAGTGCGATTTCCGGCGAGGTCACGATCTCGCCCAGGCGCCACAGGACATCCTGAACGCGATGGGACGTCTGCCCCATGAGACACTCTCCCGCGAAGACAGGGGTGTAGTAGTGGACCGCGGCGGCGCCCTCGCAGGTCAGGATTTCCGGGATTGTGCTCTGGAGGTCTGTTTCCCCGAAGAAGACCTCGCCGCCGTCTCCGACTCGGAGTGTAAGGCTCGGGAAGCCCCATGTGTGCCGCTTGGGGCGCACAAGCGGGGTACACATCAGGCTGGGCGGGAACGTGGCCTCAACAGCGGATTTCAGGGTCAGCCACGCGTGGTAGTTAGACTCGTGCATCCCAGCGCCGTCGGGTCCGAACGTGCGGGGAAACGCCTCGAGTGCCTTTGCCAGGTCGAACTTGCCGGGCCTGCCGTTAGACTTGACGCGCATGAGCACTGCGAGCCTGTCGAGGGTGCTGCCGAGGACGTGGGCCGTCCCCGTGTCGTCGGCTTCCCAGTCGGACTCTAGCTCGCGGAGTGGGCTCATGTGGTCCCCGTCTGGGTCCGCGATGGCGTTCAGGCAGTGGGCAAATGAGGCTGCGAGCTGCGTGCGGTGCGCCTCCATGGGGAGCCAGTGCTCCTGGCCGGGCATGTACATGGCGGCAAGGACCATGGGGTAGTACAGGCCGAGCTCGCGCCAGGAGGGGAATTCGGCCAGCCACTTTTGGTACGTCATGTCGGGCTGGCCGAGCATGTGGTTGCAGATGTCGACCTCGAATTCTGACGAGAGCGGGTAGTGGTACCAGAGCAGAAGCTGCATCATGCTGCGGTCGGGGCACGCGAGCCTCCGGTTGACCTCGAACGCGGCCTGTGCCATGGGCATGACGATGGGGGTTTCGTGCTGCTGTCTGAATGTGTCTATAGTCCTGGTGAGGCTCTCGCACACTCGCTCGTCTGGGGAAAGCAGTGGCTGCGCGAGGCGCGAGAACCACTCCAGCCCGTGCACGCACGTAGTGGGGTGCCCCTGGAGAAAGGGGTGGTCCGAGCACATGTCCCCCAAAGTGCGGGCGTACTGTGCCATGACGCGCAGGCTGTTGAGCTGCTGCCACACGTTGCCGATGCCGATAACTGGGGTGGGGTGGGGTGCGGAGTCGGCTGGGGCGTGCCAGTCAGGGAGTGGGGTTGGGGCCTTTGCCGCGGCGGCGCCAGTGAGCTTGGAGATGACTGCCGCCCTCGCGGTATTGTCGCTGATATCCACTACCACCTTGGAGGTCATGATTGCAGGCATTATACTGGCACTTTAAATAGGGTGTTGCCGCGCGTGCTATTTATGCAGGCGGGCGAAAATAACGGCGGGTATGTGTGATATGCGCTGCGCAGTCGCTGTGTTTTTTTTGGCCTTGGCGTCGCGGGAAGCTTTGGGGTGTGCAAGGGGAATGTACCAGAACGGGGGGGGTTGTACTTTTTGCGCGACAAAATGTCCCACAGGGCAGTACAAGTCAGGGGAATGCACTGGGTCTGCGATAAAAGATGAGGTGTCGTGCAACACCTGCACTACGTGTGGGCCTGGGCAGTACCAGTCCCCGACGTGCGACGGGCTGCAGTCTGAGCCGTCCGTGTGCAAGCCGTGCAGCACGGGCGGGTGTGGAGTGGGGTTTTACCGCGCGCAGTGCAGCGGTGGGCTGGATGGGGCTTGCGTCCCTTGCACTGCATGCACCGCCGGGAAGTTCAACAAGGGGTGTGGAGCCAACTCGGCCGGGGTTTGCACACAATGCAGTGCGTGCGGTGCGGGCTGGACACAGTTTAGGGATTGCTCCGCGCTGGAGGACACTGGGTGCAAGGGTGGGTCCTGCAACACCACGGTGTCGTGCGGGCCGCTGTTCTGCAATTACCCTGCGGTTGCAGTCGCTGGCTGCGACTGGAAGTGGACTTCCGGGGGGTCCGCCATCAACTTCCTGTGCGTGAGCTCCAACACGCAGGGGACGTGCCAGCAGTGCCCTCCAGGATGGACTGCGTCTGGCGCGTACTGCGTGGAGTGCAAGCAAGGGTCCTCGTGCGACAGGGCCGGCGCGCCAAAGTGCGAGGGGCAGTGTGCGGCGGAGAAGTACCCCACGTGCGACGTGGCGACGGCCAGGTCGGTGTGCTCGTCGTGCTCGGTGAATAAGACCCTGCTGAGCGCGGGCCACCGGCGATTGACGCGCGGTGGTGTGTTGGACGCCCCGGACCTGTGCGACGCGTACTTCCAGTGCGGGTTGGGCTACTACCTGACCTCTTCTGCCTTGTCAACCTCAATAGCGTGTGAGCCCTGTGAGTGGCCAGAGTCTTCCCAGGCAGGGTACGAGCCCATGTCGCATGGGCTGACGTTTGGGGACAGGTTCAGCTGCGTGTACAGGTTGCTAAAGCCCGGCGCACTGTCGTCAAATGCCGTCGGGCAGTATGGGCCGCCCCTGACGTCATGCCCGTCTGGATATACGTCCGAGCCCAAGATGGCGCCCACGGTTTTCGGCTGCGTGGTGTGCCCGAACCAACCACTGCACGGCGGGTTTGACGCGGCGAGGTTTGACTGCACCCCCGTGTGCTTCGCAGAGGGCGGGTACGAGCTGCGCGGGGATGCGTGCGTCAAGGTGGACAGGTCGCAGGTGGCGTGTGATGATATGGACGGATACGGGCTGGGGTGTGAGCCCTCTGTTCTGCCTTGGAGCGATCCGGGATACCAGGTGGCGCCAGGGGGCGGGGTGCTATCCACTGTGACGCGAATGCCGGGCGGCGTTTCACTGGCGACGATCGACTCCGCCACGGGGTACCGCGCGTCGCCCACGACGCTGTACGACGCGGGCGGGGAGAATATGTGCAGCGGCGTTGTCGCTACGGGGGCCAACCTCGCGTACGTGCAGGACAAGCCCCTTTTTGCGGACGTGTGTGGGGACCGGGAGACGCACGAGTTTTACATGGTTGTCAAGGCGGAAAAGTTTGCGTATGTGTTTCTGGAGCGGACATTTGGGAACAACAACAGGTATGTGATGTGGCAGGTGCAGGCGAACTCGGGGGTGGTGGGCAAGGTCTGGCAGAGCTGGCGCCTTCCGGGGAAGGTGTGCTCTGCCACGTGGGGCAAATTTGGGGGCAAGGACTACCTTTACCTGGCGCTGTGTGGGGTTCCGTTTTTGGTGTTTGTGGGCGCGTCGGACATATCCGATTCCATTTCAGATACAGACGTTGCGTCTCTGACAAAGGGGGCGAGGACATATGCCGTGGGAAGGCGTGTCGACGTGTTGATAGGCCAGGACACCGTGGGCAAGTCGGACGGAATGCGGGATTTCGCGCTGTTCGGGTCGTCGCTGTCCGTGGCGAGCACCTCAGATCCAAAGAGGCTCATCGTGGCGGACAGGGACAACTGCAGGCTGCTGGATGTTGTCATAGATTTTCCGGGGTCTTTTCTGACGAGGGCGACGACAATCGGCGCTGCGGCGTGCTACTCAGGGGTGATGCCCACGCCATTTCCGAGGCTGCTGTCGAGCGTGCTGGGCGGCAGGGCCGTGACCTTTGTGACCGATTTGGGGGTCATGCAGCTCGACGCCCTGACGCGGTCGATGTCGCTGATCCTGGGGACAAGTGAGTTCCCCATCAGGGAGGCGGCCCCCATGTGGGTCACGGCAGACAGCCTGGGCAGGTCGATCTTCATGGGGAATTCCACGCACATCGCGGACGTCAGGCGGAAACAGGTTGCGTGTCCGGCGAGGCACGAGTCCAGGCGCGGTGGGTATTGTTCATTGTGCAACGAGGAGTCCTACGTTTCGGTTTTGACGGGGAGGTGCACCCAGTGCAGCAGGCCCACGTGCACGGCAGGGGTGCAGAGGCTTGTAGCTTGCTCGGACGCGGATGACGCCAGGTGTGAGGGCTGCCCGACCCCCGTGCCTGCCCCGGCGTATAGTTCATACACATTCGACGCGTCGTGCTCGCCCATGCCAGTGCCGCCTTGCCCTGGTGGGTACTACACCGCCGCGTCGGGGCTGTACTGCACCGCCTGCCCGCCGCCGTGGTCTGCGAGCGCCTACGACGCGCTGCCAGAGCAAGGGAAGTGCCAGTGCTTCTACCAGGCGGGGGTGGGTGCGCGGATGACGGGCGGGGTATGCGTGGTGGACTCCCCGTTTGGCGCCGAGGCGGGGCCCTACTTTTTGCCAGGGTGGGCGCGTGGTTTGAATTGCACGTACGAGGATGACGGGTGCAGGATGCGGGGGTGCTATCTGTCGCGGGTGCTGCCAAGAAACTGCACGGAGTGCACAGACGGGCTGTATGGCCCGGGTGGCATGTGGTGCGAGCGGTGCCCCGGGTTCCGGGATCCAAGCCCGGCCAAGGACACGTGTCTGTGCAGGGCGCCGTCGAGCGTGGCGGGGGACGGGTCCGAGAGGTGTGTGTGCCCCGCTGGGCACGCCGAGGGGGGTCCTGCGGGGTGCACCCCGTGCTTGCAGGGGACATTTAAGTCGAATTCTACTGTATTGCAGGACTACTACCTGGCGCAGGCTGGGGCGTGTTCTCCATGCCCTGCCGGAACCGGGTCCGAGACTGGCGCGACGAGCTGTGTGGCATGTCCGAGCGGGTCGTATAGGAACGCCCTGATGCCCCGGTGTGCGAGATGCGTCGCTGATAGTCCCAGCGCTCCGTACTATCCCCGCGACCCCAAGACGGGGACGTCGTGCACTGCGTGCCGGGTAGGATGCTCCACAGGGGAGAGGTGGCAGGCGTGTCCCGCCAATGGGACTGTGGCGGCCTGGATGTTTGCATGCGAGCCGTGCGACGTGCCGCTGTTCAGCTCGAGGTCGTGGGTGGCCGGCACGTCGAACAGGGATTGCCTCTGGGAGTGCAAGGACGGATACTACGCTCGCAACGCAAACTGCTGGCCTTGCACGAGGGTTGTGTGTGATTTTGGGTCTGTGTTCACCGCGTGCGGGAAGTACGAGGACTCCCACTGCAGGGTGGCGTGCGTGAACGCGACGAAGCCGGATGAGAACTCTGTGTGGGGCCCTGGGTGCACGTGGGCGTGTGCGTCGGGGTACGTGCAGCGCGAGAAGGTGTATGCAGGGTGGGTGGAGTACGCGTGCGAGCTCGAGACGCTGCTTCCGTGGAGCGGGTGGTGGTGAGGTGGGGCTTATTTAACAAAGGGGTGTGCGTTTCACGCTGAGAAATGCAGGGGGTTTTCAGGGGGCGTCCGAAACTCGATGCGGGGGGGTTCGACAGTGTCTTGACACACCCGCAGAATATGAGGAAGGTGACTGAGAAGGTTGCAGACCCAGACCCTGCAGCAGCGGCAGCAGCGGCGGCGGCGGTGATAGCGGCATTAATTCCAGGGGAAAACTTTGTCAGAGATGTTATGTCATACCCGCCCATGCAGCGATTTCAGACAGATGACGACAATACCGTGTTTATCAAGCCAAAGTCTGATGCTGTTCTTAGTCCGTCCACTGTGGGGCATTGGATTGTGCGTCACACAATTGAGGACAAGGATACTGATATAAGCGGCCATAATTACAAATTGGGCCGCCCAGAAGACGCCAAGCGTGAGCTTCAGGGGAGTGATTTGGATGTTTTGGACGCCACTGATAAGGCAGAATTACTGCGGATGGAACCGCCCCCAAACAAAAAATACGCCCAGAGGTACAGGCACTACCTGCTCCCGCAAGATGAGCACTACGAGATAGGGGAGCTTTACCTAAAAAAAAGCCTGGAAAAGGCGGAGAAATACGACTACCAATTTGCGGTCCGCATGCAGGGGCTGCAGAACACGACCATCAACGCGGTGTGGAGCTGCCAGGACCCTGGTGGCGAGCCTTCGGACCGGGCGGAGGTCATGGAGCAGTTTATGCGGAAGTTCGTGTCGCGGTTTATGGGGGAGGCGTCGCAGAATGACGCGAGCGACGTCGAGATGATGATCAACGAGGCCGTGCAGATGCACCAGGAGTTCAGCGACAGGTGGGTGAGCGAGCACAAGCGGTGCCTCTCGCCGATGATCGAGGCTGCGTCCGAGGCACTCGTGGGGATGTTTTGGAACGGGGCGCTCCGCCCGGCGGTGATGGAGGGCATGACATGGAAGGAGATGTCCAGGGTGATTAGGAGAGACCAGAGGCTGAGCCCGCAGTTCGGGATCTGCCTGCACTTTTACATGGTGAAGCTGGAGCAGGACAGGGGGTCCAGGAATGCAAGCTACAAGAGTATGTACAACGCCAGCTCGTCGAACATGCTATCTATCAACTCGATGGACGCGTTCTTCAAGAGGGAGATCGGGTATATGTGCAGCCTCACCCAAAAATTGATTCATACTGGTACCCGCGTGTTTGACCCGCTGACTATGGACTGGCACGGGATCGTGTCGCAGCTTCACCTCCCGAAGGTCAGGTACGCGAAGACGAAGAAGCAGCGAGTCGCGTACGGCGAGGGGGTGTTGGCGCCGTGGGATCCGGCACCATAATGACCCCAGCGTGCATGCCGGCCCGAGTGCAGGCCCCATTATTAAACAAAAAGACCACGGGCGCCGGCAGTGACAGTAGCCATGGCCTGTGGGTGCGTGGACAAACTGTTTGACGACAAGCGGCTTGCAGTGTGCATACTGATGACATGGCTTGTGATCGTCGTGGTGCTGTTTAAGGATATAGGCCTGCTGGACACCAAGTTCATGACCGTGGGCCCGTCGACAACGGCTGTGTTCATGGGGATCACGCTGGATACGTGGTACAAGTGGAACATGGTGGCGACGTTTACTTTTATCAACACGTCAATTAATGACTTTATGTCGGACGCGATCTCGCCGTGGATCCTCAACACGATCACGGACCACAAGACAAAGTATCTGCCGTACTCCAAGTGGACCTGCCTGTGGATCACGCAGATGTGGTCTGTGTACTGCAACATCATGAGCGTGTTCGGGCTGTTTCTGGCCATGACGCAGGTGGACTTTGTGATGATCAGGATGATCGCGGACCTCACTGTGAACATGTACACAAATTTGAAGTTCATGCGCAACAAGGTGACGAGCTCGGAGCGATACCACTGCGGAAACTCTGGTAGCATGGAAGAGCTGCACGAGCTGTCAGTGTTTACGGATGAGCCCTCGTCGTCTCGTGAGAGCGGGGAGACAGATAGGTCTATATTTTGCATCGAGGAAGAGGCTGAGGCAGGCAAGGTCAAGGGACATATCCCCCCGCCGGCGCCGAAGAAGGTCTGAGTCTGTTCAGCCTGGCGTCCAGGTCGTCGGTGATGTCTCCGTTTGTGACGTTCGCACACCCTGCCTTTGCGGCCCCGATGCCTACGCTAAGGTCCAGCCCCAGCTCCTCAAACACCTTGAGCATGGCGTCGTCCGTCGCCTCCTGCTCGCCGTCTGTTTCGAACATGGAGTCCATGGATTCCTCGACGATTTCCTGGGTGTCCGCGAATGCCGTGCTCTGACGCTCGTACTCCATGAGCATACTGTGGATCGCCCTGGCGTCCATTTTTTTGTTGAGGCCCTGCAGGAGGCGCGCCGTTTTGCCCATGATGGCCTGCATGTTTTGCGCTCCGCTGACGGTGGACAGCTGCTGCCCTAGCGCCTTCATGTGCCCCTTCATGGCGTCCAGCCTCGCGCGGTGGGACCGGAGGCGGACGAGCTCCCTGGTGCGGGCCTTGCACAGGTCCAGGCGCTGGTCCTTGGCCTGCCTGACGATGTCGGCGAGGAGGGCGCGCTCCTGGGTTGCGGCCTTGACGTCCTCGCGGTCCATGCTGCGCTGGGCGTGCCTCAGCTCGCGCTGGTATTCTTTGATGGGGTCTGGCTTGGATGCAGCCGGCCTCGAGTTGCCGAAGAGAAATGCCATTTTCACGCGGGTTGCGCGCCGGCTTATATAAACGCGCGTGTGCCAACTCGCCCACACATACACATGCCTGCTCTAATGCCGTTTCCGCCGCCCCCAAATGGAGAAGTCGCAACTCGCCTGCTTTGGTGTGTGGCAGCTTATTTAAATCACAGGAGGCAGCAACTCGAGTCTGGTAGCACGGAATGGACGCGTTTCACTGGGTCATCTTCGCGCTTCATCTGACGGGGGCGCTGACTATAACCGTCGGGGTGTGGTTTCGGTGCGACACGGATTTGTGGATTTCTGAGATGCGGGTGGACACGTATGACTTGCCCGTGAACAGCACGGGATTGTGGTGGTACTCTGCAGGGGGTGATAGCAACAGGACGGGTTTGCACGACAGTTGCTCTATTGTAAACGCAGCCCAAACAAGGCGTTGCTTCGCGGAGGACCTGCCGCTGTACGAGCGCGCGCCGACCAACCTCGGGTGGCACCTGTTTGCGCTTCTGGGCCACTTCGAGTGGGTTTCCGCGGCATTTGCGTTTTTTTACATTGAGGGGTCTTGGAACAGGCATAGTTGGAAGGTGAGCGTGGCGATGTCCGGGCTGGGGACTCTGATATTTTTGCCGTTGAGGGGAGGTCACGTTTTTGCCAACGAGGTGGCGCTGCTCGTGGCCAACTTTGTGATCAGCGCAAGCGTCTTTTACGGATACAGGAATGTGCACGGATATCTTGGTCCTTCGCCGCCGCCGCCGGAGCAGCCAGAGCCTACCGCGACTTTGGTGTTTTTGCCGCCGGTACCGGCGCCAACGCAGAATTCGCAGGGTACGCGGTACCACGCGATGAGGATCCCCCCGCACATGTCTGGCAGGGGGAACCTGCGCACAGACTCACTTCGACTTGCCGAGCTCCCTGCCATGCGCTTCTCGGAGTACTGCATAACCGCGTCGGAGCTGTGGGTGGCCGTGCTGGCGGTGTTTGTGAAGGACCCCCCAGCGTTCATGTCCATCGGGGGTTACGCCCTGATTCTGCTGTGCAATCTGTACGGCCTGCTGCTGCACTACTCGCTGATATCCAAGGAGATGACTGTGGAGCTCAAGTCGCGCGTGCCAGACCAGCTGAGCATGATGCAGTCGCGGCGCCAGATCAGGCTGGCAGGGAGCCGAAATTGGGTAATCCCCAGGCAGTGGACGCGCCTGAATGCAGGGGCGGGCGAGGACGCCGAGCAGCCTGCGGAGCGGCAGTCTCTGGAGCCGGCGCCCGCAGAGCCCTCCGAGCAGGAGAGAGTCAGTGCGTATGAGACCATCCAGCTTCACATGGTGGAGCGCAGGGTGTGGGCGTCGTTCATTGCGTCCAACATATCCACCCTTCTGAACTCTTGGCTGGCGTATGTGGTCGCGATCGCGCTGATTTTCTACCAGCAGACGTTCTTGTTCAGCCCGGATCCCCCCATTTTTGTGGTGTTTGCGGGCTGGAGCCTGCTGGCGTCGTACACGAGCTTCGGACTGTGGATCACGCTGCTGTACTGGTCGCCCACGTGGGTGTACAGGTGCTGCGTGTGGTGCCCCAGCATCTGCACGCCCAAGAGTTTGGACACGCTGGCGATCGCCGTGCATGGATTGGATATTCTGAGCGTGAGCGCGAAGCTGAGCATCGTGGGCTCTTTGTCGTACGGTTTTGTGTTTCAGGCCGACGGCATGTGCTGAAATTTTACTCATCAGAGTGTATGTCTGTTAAATCCCTGAAGACTATTCCGAACAGAGCGACGTTGCGCGCGAGAGCGATGAGCGACTGCGCGGCGAATATCCAATTGTGCTTTTGCACCCCCGGCCACTGCATGAGCCCGATGGTCACAGTGAGTCCCATGAGCGCGATAGAGCCGGTTCCCATGGCGAAGTGGGCGCTGGAGTGCCCGTCGTAGTACACGGCCGTGAGGGTGATGATGGTCACGGATGATGCTAGAATTCCGAGCCATACGATGCGCTGCATGACGTCCTTGAACTGAACATTTTTTCCGTCCTGGAGGATCAGGTCGAACCAGTAGGAGCGGAGGCCGAGTCCGCCGACCGCGCCGCCCAGCATGACCACGACGCCGGTCATGACTATGTCCCTGCCGCAGTGCATGAGCGGAATGTAGAGGGCGAACACGGGGGCGCAGAGGTACTCACACCACCAGAAGCAGCTGGGAAGCTTGGAGGCGCGCACGTAGTCTCCGAGCTGCTGCTGCCGCGTAATGGCTGCGGCCTCAGCGGGGATCTGCATTCCGGGGAGGAGAATAAACTCAATGATGATGGACACTGTGAGGACAGTGACGACCCACAAGCCGTTGCGGACCGGGGCCATGACAAAGAGCGCGATGGACACGCCGAGTGTGAGCGTCCATATGGGGATGCTGGTCCACCTGTGGCTGAAGTTTGCAGCGACCCAGAGGAAGCACGCAGTGACAAAGAAGGCAAAGGTGGCAGGTGTCCCGTAGTGGACTCCCCACACGGGCCAGACGCGCCAGACAGGGCGGGAGGACAGGCACGAGACGAGGCCCATGACAGCTTCATCGCGTGCAGAGTCGGTGTTGAAGAGGGACGCGTTGGAGAATTTCGCGTGCTGCCTGGCGACGCAAGCGCAGTACGGGGAGCGGATCGTGCCGGACGGGAGGGGTGCGGAACACCACGAGAGGTCCATGGCGCGCTGGTACATCGCGTCTGAGGCGTTGGCGGCGATTGGGGAGCTGCGGTAGAGGTCGAGGAGCGGACCCCAGTCGTCAAATTGGCGCCTGAGGGTGAGTGTGAACTGGGCGTCGGGCATGGAGAGGATAGATATGGCGAACGCGGCGTGCAGGATAGCGAGGGCTGCGTAGCCTAGGAGTGCCATGCGTGTGTGTGTGGATGTGTGGGCGGGCGCGAGCGGTTGTTAAATAATACACACGCGGGGTTTGTGCGCGAGAGGCTTGATTCAATGATGATATTTCGCCGGGTGGGGCAGGGGCGTTGCGGAAGAATGAGCTCGCTCTGGCGCTGCAGGCGGGGGCTGGATTACTCAGCGACAGCGGCAAGGCGAGCCCACACACCAGCACTGAGGTCAACCTTGGGGCCGGAATTGCGGGCAGTGCCGTTAGGCGTCGTAGTACCAGACGTGGATTTGGATCCAGGGCGGGATACAATGCGTGAGGGAGCAGGGGTAGGAACGATCATCTCCATCCACGCACGGTACGTTTCCATGGCCATCCCAACAAAGACAAACAAAATGACGCTGAATACGGTGGCGTACTTGAAGTGAATTGCCTTTACGGTAAAGCGGGCGTCATCTGTCGCGTCAGCCGTTGCGTCAGGCTTTGCCATGGTTTCTTTCTCGGCGGTGTCAGTGAATTGGGATACAAAAATCCCCTCCAAGACGGTCTGAGGGGGTTCTTCGGCAGTCTCGTTGGTGTTGTTTTTGGCGTTGGTGGCATTATCTGCCTTGGGAGCGTCACTGGCATTGGTGGTGTCTTTAGCCTTGTCGACTTTTTTGATTTGGTTGCACGGGCACAAGGAGCAGTTGACGCTGCACGTGAGATTTTTCACAGTGGTGGTTTCCTTCTCCACCATCGGCGTGCCATTCACGCAGAGGTGCATGTGGGTGCACACGTTGCGGGCAAGGGAATGGTCATAGAAAAGGTCATCGTGGTTTCCAGGATTGGCTGCGAGTTTGTAGCTGAGAAATCCGAAGTCCGAGACATAACTAGCAAACGTAAATTCTTTGAGGAACCCAGTAAATTCAGAAAGGACAGCCATCTTGACAGCATGATTCGTCACAGAGCTGACAGCTGTCCACAGATTGTCAACGGCAAAGTTGGTGTCCCTCTCCTCCTTAGTGTCATGTGCAGCCTGCTCGGTCCTGTTGTACGCGTCGATCAGCAAGTAGTCGACAGCGTTGTTTTCCAAGATGAGGATATTGCTCTTGTAAGACGTCGTATCGAAAAGATGGAAGTTCTTGCCGATCACATCCCCGATACTCACGTTCTCAGTGTAGTTTTTCGTGGCATTCAGCACGAAATCAACAGTGTGGTAACGAGAGAAAAGATCCTCGTTTTTGACGTGCTTGTCTCCAATCTCCCGATATATCTTATTTTCGGTCTTGACCACAGCAATCAATTGCTTGCACCAATCAGATTCCCACTTTCCATCGCAGCGAGTCATCTGGTCAATCCTCATATAAGGCGTCCAAAGGGCGAGTCCCGCATTCCAGAGAAGGCGCATCAAATCGTCAGCCCGCAGGTTGTTCAAATGGGGCGTGGTGAGAGAGGACTGATTGCCAGGAACGTGAAGTACGCAAAAAAATGCGATGCAGCACATAGCGATGTATGCCAGAACGCCACGTTCCATTGCCTTGGGAGCAAGAAGCCCAAACGCAAAAACAATGACCATCTGAGCAACGACCTGACTGTTAGACGCAATCCTCACCGCGAAGACAACAAATAAGACAACAATTGTCGCGAGTGCCATGAAGACGATGCATGCCTCAGCAATATCAGGACGGACAAATTTGAGGCAGAACTTAAACGCGCTCTCAATGGTATCCCACGTGTTATCCTGGAGAGATGCGAAAAATGCATACGTCTGTGTTTTGTTCACCTTCTCCCAGAGCGTGTCCCTGATGTCCTTGGAGTAGCAGCACATGGAACACACAAACGTGTTAATGAGGCCAATGATGGTCAGGCTCCACCAACCAGTAAGGTAGTAGCACGCGACCGTGCCGACCAAGAAAGCAAGCGGCAAAACCCAGACGAAACCGGATTCGTAGGCATACACTGCTGCCTGCTTGGTCTTCTCCCACGTGGCGCCCCCAAAAACGAGCACAGCAGTCCGAGCCGCCTGAGACCAGGTCAGGACCAAGCAGGCGACCGACGCCGCAAGGTAGACGCCACTCCACACCATGGACACAAATGGGCAGCGCATGACCGTGCCAATGAAGCACAGAACCGGCACGATGTAGCCCTTGGACCAGGCCTCGGACATGAAGGCCATGCAGATGCGGATGATCATCATCAGGGCGTTGCAGGAAGCAGGCCACAAGCCGACTGGGCGTTGGGTCTCCTTCCCATGAGGCGCGGGACCTGCGCCCCCAGTGGGCGCCAACCCGTTGTTTCCGTCTGCTTTCACGGGACCTGCATCCCCAGTGGGTGCCAACCCATTGGTTTCTTTTGCCAATCTAGCAGCTCTTTTGGCGGCAATACTCTCTCTCATTTTCTTCATCTCTGCATCGGATAAATCTGACATGGTTTCTTACGCACAAAAATGCGACAATGCGTGAACGCACGGATGTCTGTGGGGTGTGAGTCTGTCTTAAATATGTTTTGCGTATGTGTCTTTTTGAATGTTTGAAGTAAGCAATGGGTTCATGATTTAGTTAAGAGCGCGTTATTGCAGTGAAGAAGATCTAAGATTTTGATGTCAGATGGATTAAACACGCTGTCGTCTGTCTTTTTTGCTCTAATTCTGACCATGGATTCTATATATTTTACCATGGCATCATGACATTTCTCGACCTTTTCTGATTTTTTGGACCGAAATACAATGTCACGACCTTGCGGTATGCATTGGTATAGTATCTGTCCAAACATAACTGGAGGAAAAAACTTTAAAACTAATGTCAAATTCTGTCCTTTCAAATATTCAAGCAATGATATAACTTGAGAATTTGACGAATGTGGTGAAAACATTTCCACCATTGGGGGGAATAATGCTGCTATATCGAGCTTTGTTTGTGAATCTGTCGAATTACCCATCCATGTTGCTGCAAATGCCATTGCCGACGAAAGTAGGCAAAACTTATTAACGGCGAAATCTATGATACGCACAACTCTTGGGGGGGATGTGCCTTCGTCTGCATCACGAGTTTTTATTGTCAAAACAAAGTTGGGATCACTGGGAGTGCCAACGGATTCCTCCTGAAAAATACCCTCTTGGTTATTATTCAAATTCATCCGAACTTCTGCATCATCAAGACAAGCAATCGCTTGTTCAATCGACGCAAATCCAAACGATGCGGCACTGAGTTGCGTGAACGCTTTTTGTTGAGCATCGTCAATACTAAATGAGTTCCATATTGTTTGCATATTTTTTATGATTGCATTGTCTTTCATGAGTGTTGTTATCCCTTTGAACTGGAAATATGCTACATACACAACAATAAGCTGTGCATATAGTTTCATGTTCTTTTGAATTTGTTTCCAGTCGCCTCCAGATATACCCATTGGCGCTGTGGTTGAATCAATATATGACACATGATTATCAACGACTTTTAATTCAAATGCACGTTCGGTTAGTTTTAGTTTTTTACCGAAATTAAATGCAGTTTTCAAAAACACCTGCAGTGTTTTTATAGACGATTTGTATTCTTCCAGGCTCGATTTTAAAATTTTTGCCTCCGTTTGTGCAGCTGAAAGGTCAGTGGCCAATAGCGCTGCTGCTGCCACCTTCCCCCTTTCTGCTTCTAGCTCCGCTTTTAAAGTGGCAATATCTGTCTCTAGGCTTTCTTTGGATTGTTTGAGTGATTCAATCTCAGCGTTTTTGGCTGCGATGTCTGCACTTGTGATGCCAGAAGAAATTTCTTTCGGCATTAAGCTTTTTACAAGATCAGCTGTTGCTGGTGTGACGAATGCGACAGGGTTTCCACTTGCATTTTTATCCGATAACAACAATTTAATGTAGCTAACCAGGATGCCGTCGCTCCCCTCAAGTCTACTCAGCGCCCCTTTCAAATCCCTCTCGATGCGATCTAATTGCGATGACATGAAAATCTTGGATTTTAAGTCTGCATTGTCTCTTTCTGCAATTTTAAGAGCTGCATTGGCCGCGTCCATTTGCCTTTCCATGTCTGCAACCTGTTTGTTGCAAGTGGATTCGTAACCGCTCCTGTCTTTTTTTAATTTGTCAATTTCTAAATGCAGTCTGCCTGATTCTGCCTTCCAGGTGATTTCCTTATTTTTCACCCGTCTGTCTAATTCCAGCCCCCATTCGGTTACTGCATCTGTAATTACACCGTGAGTTAGCGCATTTTCTTGTGTCAGCCTCAGGTTTTCGCTTTCAACAGATTTCAATGACGAGGTGGTATTGGTCTTTAGTTCTGCTATTTTATCCAACACGTCTTTTACATCGTCGTGAACAGTTACATCTCCAGTTTTCCACTGGTCGATTTCGCTCACTGTGATTGCGTAAGACACGTGCACTGAATTCTTTTGGAGCTCATCTTTTTGCAAGCCAGGAGGTTCTTTATTGTTGTGAAGTTCCCTGTAGATCTTCTTGAACCCCATGGCCACCTGCAGGCAGTACAGGTGGAACCCCGACCTCTCCGCACGCTGATCTGGGGTCGCAAAGGCCTCTATGAGCTTCCTGAGGTTTCCCCTGACCTCCTCGTCGCTCGAGGCCATCCAGCTCTTTTTGGTGGGCGCGCCCCATTAAATAGAGGCAGTCGCTATACCTCCTTCGATGCGCGGTACATGGGTATGGGCTCGCTCCTGCACGCCGATCGCATGTGAGCTATGAGCACGGTGGGAAAAAATAGGCACACCACGGCCAAAACCGACAAAAACGGCCAGCTGGCGCGCTGGGCGGCCTTGAGAACCTCGCCGAACGGGAGGGAGCACGCGACCTCGTTGACTGCGTGCCATAGCGCGCCTATGCGGGCCGTGGACTCGACCTCCTCGCAGAGGCTGGTGTGGTAGCGCATGTTGGAGTAGAAGTCTGGCTTGGCGCACTGCTCGCGAAGCCACGATTCTTTTTCGATCTTGGCGGCGCGCAGCTGGTACGCCTTGTGGAGAAGGCAGATCTTGTTGGTTGCGAAGAAGGACATGACCAGCACGCACGCGACCGTGATGCCGGAGCTCAGCAATGTGCGCATCTGTTTTACCCGAGGGTGGCGCACGTGAGTTTTAATAAGGGGCGTGAGCGTGCGCTATTTACGCTGGCGGGGTTCTGCCTGAGGCTGCATGCTGCCATTTGTTTGGCTGTGCGTGACGATTTTCAGCGGCACATCGGCCGAGATATTCAACCTGGACGACTCCGCGCCGCGGCTTAGGTCCAATGGGCAGGCGGTGGTTTGGTCTAGCGGGTGGGACGCTCTCGTGGTAGCCGACAGCAGCTGCACTCGGGTGAACGCGCGGGGCATCTACGCCAAGCCGTCGCATTGGACGCCCAGGGAAGGGCTTGCAGAGTTGGGGTGGGCGAGCGCGACCTGCGTTCCAGACGACGCGGGGGCGCTGTGCTTGGCGGCGTTTGGGGCCCTGTTTCCATCGGCGGGGGCGCCAAGGTACAACGCGAGCGGGGCGTGGGGCGGCGCGGGCTGCTCCAGGGACGGCGATGGGCGGGTATTGGACCCGGCGCACGGGTACGACGTGAGCGCCTGCGACGTTTTAGATGGCGGGG
>Ga0209298_10000852_pt1 | contig 20471 bp, 19 predicted proteins | sample S_140806_EF_Meta_FD_187325 | JGI IMG/M metagenome (GOLD analysis project Ga0209298, IMG submission 187325) | Freshwater microbial communities from Lake Simoncouche, Canada to study carbon cycling - S_140806_EF_MetaG (SPAdes) (version 2) | ecosystem: Environmental > Aquatic > Freshwater > Lake ...
TCAGGGTATTGCTGATCCGGTAACGAATCTTGATGATCTTAACGCCTCCGCCAATCCCGAGCTTTTGAAGCACATCGCGGCAGAAATGGTGCGCCTGAAATTCAGCCTGAAGGATTTCATGCGTGTTCTCTACAACACCCGAGCCTACCAGTCTGAGGCTACAACCGAGCAGATCGCCATGGGTGAGCCCTATTACTTCCAGGGTCCCTTGCTTCGCCGCATGACCGCCGAGCAGACTTGGGACTCTTACATGACCCTCGTCCTTGGCGATGCAGACAAATATAAGAAGCCCCTCGAAGACCTCTACAGCAAGTCCATCGACTTGGACCTCTACAATCCCAAGCTCGATGCCCAAACGGTGCTCATGAAGTATGATGCCTACCGCAAAATGGGCGAAAAAGAACGTGCCCTCATGGGGGGCGGCCTCGCCGATGCCGGTGGCGATATGATGATGGAAGGCACTTCCAAGAAAGCCAAGGGCAAGGGTAAAGACGAAGGCTCTAGCATGATGATGGAAAATGCATCGCTCAGTTATGGTGGCATGGTCCTACGTCGTGCCGCCGAACTCGACATGCCCGCCCGCCCGGGCCACTTCCTCACGGAATTCGGTCAATCTCCGCGCAATCTCATCGATGGAAGTTCCAAGATCGGTTCGGTGCCCCAGGTGCTTATGATGATGAACGGCTCCGCCCAGGAAATGCTCACCAACAATGATTCCCTGATCTTCAAGACCATGGAGAAGGTGAAGTCGCCGCCGGAAAAAGTGGAGGCTCTATTCATGTCCGTTCTCAGCCGCCGCCCCACCCTGAGTGAAAAAGACATCGCCCAACGGGCTCTCTCCAGTGGCGATGACGGCTATGCCAACATGATCTGGGCACTCATCAACACCCGCGAATTCATCTTCGTCCAGTAATCCTCCCTCCCCAGTTACCCTTTCTCAACACAACCCGCACACCACACCTATGAAGACAGAACTCAACAAGCTCTCGCAGACCTCTCGTCGCGATTTCATGATGCGCACCGCCCAGGCCACTCTCGGCGTCACCGTCATGCCCGCCCTCAGCCTCAAGGCGGCTGAAGCCGTCAAATCCGGCCCCGGCACTCCGGGTTTCGGCAAGGCCAAAAACGTCATCTTCCTCTGGATGAGCGGCGGCATGACCCACATCGATACGTGGGATCCAAAAACCGGCTCGACCAAAGGCCCTACTGACCCCATCAAGGGCAAGGGGCAGATCGACTTCCTTGGCGGAACCATGGAAAACATGGCCAAGGTCTCTGACAAGATCTCCATCATCCGCTCCATGTCGTCGAAGACTGGCGTGCATGAGGCGGGTACCTACATCATGAAAACTGGCTATGAGCCGCGTGGCACGATCGTTCACCCGAGTTTGGGTGCCTGGGGTTCTCACTTCCTCGGCCGGATTAAAGGCGTCACTCTTCCTGATAGTGTGGTCGTCAATAGCGGCAGCGCCTACCCAGGCAGCGGCTTCTTCCCGCCAGCCATGAGCCCGATTCCGATTTCTAATCCTGAGACCGGCCTTCAGAATATCAAGGCCACCACTTCGGAAGGCCAGTTCCAGAAGCGCATCTCCCTCATGGATGAGTTCGACAGCTCTTTCCGCAAAAAATTCCAGTCGGAAGAAGTGAAAGCTTACTCTGAGTTCTATGATGAAACCATGAAGCTTATGAAGAGCGAAGACCTCAAGGCTTTCGATCTCTCCCAAGAGTCCGCCGCCACGCGTGAGAAGTATGGCCGCACGCAGTTCGGCTCAGGTGCTCTTCTTGCTCGCCGTCTCGTCCAGTCCGGCGTTCGCTTTGTCGAAGTGCAGACTGGTGGTTGGGACATGCACAATAACATTGATACGGCTCTCGGAACCACCGCCGCAGGTATGGATAAAGTTTTCGCCGCATTGATCGAAGACCTCGCTGCGAACGGCCTCCTCGAGTCCACGCTTGTTTGCATGGGTTCAGAATTCGGCCGCACGCCTGACATCAATGAGAACGAAGGTCGTGACCACTACCCTCTTGCTTACTCCACCGTCTTTGCAGGCGGCGGCGTGAAGGGTGGCTTCGTCTATGGCTCCACGGACAAGGATGGCCGCCGCGTCGCTGACCGCCAGGTCACGCCGCAGGACTTCCAGGTCACCATCGGCCATGCCATGGGCCTTCCTGTGGACGAAGTGGTCATGTCTCCCTCTAATCGCCCCTTCACCGTGGGCGACAAGGGCGTCCCCGTCACCGACATCTTCGCGTAACTCGCAACGATAACAGACTCACACAAAACACCCGGTCGAAAGACCGGGTGTTTTGTTTTGAGTGCTGGTGAAATAAAAAACGAGCAACTCAGACCGAAAGAACCTTCCGCCAGCGGGCAAGCTGTGAAGCCACGTTTTGCGGCGAAGGAGCTCCGATGCCTTTCCTGGCTTCCAGAGCCGTTTTCAGATTCAAACAGGCCATCACATCCGCCTCGAAGGCCGCAGAGAACGTTTGAAACTCCGCCAGGCTTATCTCTCCAAACGCCTTCTTCTCCGCGATGGAGTAGGCCACGAGCTTGCCGATCACCTCATGAGCTTGCCGGAAGGGCACGCCGTGGTTCACCAGATAGTCGGCGAGATCCGTCGCGAGCAGCATGGGGTCCGAAGCAGCGGCCTCGGTTTTGGCGCGGTTCACATCCATCCCGCTCACCATCTCGGCGAAGACTTCCAAGGCAAGCGAGATCGTGTCGATGGAATCAAACAGCGGCTCCTTGTCCTCCTGAAGATCGCGGTTGTAGGTCATCGGCAGGCCTTTGATCAGCGTGAGCAGGCTCATCAGGTTGCCGATCAACCGGGCGGATTTGCCGCGGGTGAGCTCGGCCACGTCTGGATTCTTCTTCTGCGGCATCAAGGACGAACCCGTGGTGTGCGCATCACTTAGCGTCACGAATCCAAACTCTGCGCTGGCCCAAAGAATGACATCCTCGCTCAGACGAGAGAGATGCACGCCGATCATCGAGATGGTAAAAAGAAGCTCCGCCACGAAATCGCGGTCACTCACAGCATCCATCGAGTTTTGTGTCACACCGTCAAAGCTAAGTTGTTGCGCCACAAATTCCCGATCGAGGATGATCGTGCTGCCAGCGAGGGCACCAGAGCCCAACGGCATCACGTTGAGCCGCTGGCGGCAGTCCGCCAGACGTGTGGCATCACGCTCCAGCATCTCCACATAGGCAAGAAGGTGGTGCGCGAAGAGCACAGGCTGCCCGCGCTGGAGATGCGTGTAGCCTGGCATCACCGCTTCGCCACCGCGCTCGGCGCACTCGATCAGCGCGGCCTGCATGGCGCGGATGAGCTTCAATATGGAGTCGATGTTGGAGCGGCAGTAAAGCCTCACATCTGTGGCCACTTGGTCATTGCGGCTACGGGCGGTGTGCAGCTTCGCCCCAGCGGGGCCGATGCGCTTCGTGAGTTCCGCCTCGATGTTCATGTGGACGTCTTCGAGGGTTTCTTTGAACTCAAAATCGCCCTTTTCGATCTCCGCACGGATGGCAAACAGGCCCTTTTCAATCTGTGACTGCTCCTCTGAAGTGAGGATGCCTGCTTTGAGCAGACCTTTTGAGTGAGCGATCGATCCGGCGATGTCGTGGGCGTAAAGACGCCAGTCAAACGACACAGATTCTCCGTAGCGCTGAACGAGAGCGCTGGTTTCTTGGGCAAAACGGCCTTTCCACATAATTGAGGGCGCGAGGCTACCGGGATTCATCCTCGGCGCAACCTCTGCTCCGCATGGCTTGACACTTGACTCGCACACCGGCTCGAATTGCCACGATGCTGTCACAGCCTTTGCTGACCTCCCTCACCGCGCTCCGAAGGATGTGAGGGAAAAGTCACCGCACACGAGGAGTGGCACTTTAGCAGCCTGCAGAACCTCTTCTGGCTCAGTGCTGTGCTCGGAGCAGTAAATTCGTATTTCACTACCCGAGCGGAAATCCACGAGGCTAACGACTTCAATTTTGGCCCGGTGAAGGAGGTCGGATATCTTTTCATCGGCATCTTCCTCACCATGAGCCCAGCATGGAAGCTTTTGGAGCACGGTGGCGTGGCGGGATTCTCTTCACTACTGAGTTATGACTTCACCGGTGGCATCCAAAACGTGCTTTCGATGCAGCGATCGGAGCTTTTGGGGCCGTTGAAATAGTAGATTGTCAGCACGCGACCATCGGGACGGACCACGGAGCGCGGATATCCGAGGTCGCCGTCGAAGCCGTCGTCGCGGAGGATGATCTCGGGTGTCCAGGTCTTGCCTTCGTCGGCACTGATGCGTGCGCGGATGCCCGTGGGCTTTTTGCGATGGCCGTAAGTCACGCAAAGGCGGCCATCGGGCAGCAGCACGGTCGCGGGTGGATTGCCGCCGATGTTGCTGGTGACGTCGCTGACTTTTGACCACGTCTTGCCTACATCGTCGCTGCGCCACAGCTCGATGTTGTATTCTGGTTTGCCGCGTCGCAGCGTCGTGAGCAAGGCGCCGCCAGCCGTCCGCATGCTGCTGGGCATGATCGCGAAACCACCCTTCGGTGGCTCGTCGCCGATGTAACCCTGGAGTTTCCACGTCAGCCCGCCGTCGGTGGTGCGAGCGCAGAAAACGCGGCCTTCTTTGTTGTCCGATTTCTTGCCGCAACTGCCGAACATGAGGCACTCACGCGCCCCGATTGGGATCAAATCGGTGCGCGTGGAGATGCCGTCCACCCCCTCGACATCAAACTTAAACGGCCCCTGCCACGTCTTGCAGCGATCCTGCGTCGTGTAAAACCACGACGGGCCGACGTGCAGCCCTTTGAAGCGAAACATCATCGCAAAATCGGGCGCGGTGAAGTCGAGCGGCTCCTTCAAGGCGACAGCCTCGGGCTCGTTCTTCCGGTCCGAGTAAGGCTGATCCGCCTCGACCTTCCACGTCTTCCCACCGTCGAGGCTGCGAGCCTGGACGCGATGGCTCGGCTTCGTGCGGTCAATGCGATGATCGGTCGTCGTCTCCTTGTAGAAAGTGGCCGTGAATCCCACGACAAGCTCATCGCCCCACTGCCACAGCCCCTGATTCGCCGGCCAGCCGCCGTAGCGACCGGGCTCTTTGTAAACGATGAGGTTTTCAGCCGAAGCAGGCTTCCATGTCGGAACAACGGACGCGATGACTTTCGGATCGCCCGCATCAAGCGTGACTCCATCTTGAGCTAGGGCTGACAAAGACGCGAACGATGCTGAAACGATGAGCAGACTGAGGTGATTCATGATTTGATCCGTCTTTTGCGATCCTTGCGATCTTTTGCGGCTGAAGAAGTCGGCGCCCTTACGCCAGCTTGTAGCAATCCGCCCACTCCGAACGCGGCGGCGGGCCGGCGAGGCGGGCGTTGGCCTCGTCGTTGCCGATGAAGCGCTTCGTGACCGGATTGAACTTCAAATCCACGTTCAGATACTCGGCGATGGTGCCGAGATTCAAGACTTGAGTGAGCAAGCCGGAGACGCTGAAGGGAGACTCGGCCGTGCCTTCGCCCATGCAGGCGTTGATGAAGCTATCGAAGTGATTGCGCTTCAATGGATGTAGCCCCATCGCGTCTTTAAACTCCACCATCTTCGATCGTGGATACAAGAGGGAGTGACGATCATGCGAGCCGCGCTGGACGAGGTAATCGCCTTGTTTACGATGCAGGAGTGATCCAGCACCGCCGGGATTTGGGATCACGATTTTACCGTCGGGGCCTAGGTCACCGTATTTCTCTTCGATGTCGAATTTGATGTCGCCACCGGCTTTCCAGTGAAGCTCCAAAGCGGGCAATTTTTCGCCACGGGCTGGGAACTCGAAGCGAATGTCCGAGCTGAGCGGGTAGCTCACTCGGTTGTAATCCGCGAGCACGAGCGGCGTGATGCGTGTGGGCAAGCCGAGCTTCAGGTGATCATGGGCAAAGTCGATGATGTGAGCGCCCCAGTCGCCAAACATGCCGCCACCGTAGAGGTGAAAACCGCGCCAGTTGAAGGGGTGATACATCTTGCTGTAGGGCTTCACCTCCTGCGGGCCGCACCAAAGGTCCCAGTTCAGCGTTTCGGGCTTCGGTTCCTCCGCTGGATAGCCCTTCACGAGCGCACGCTCGGCGGCGTTCATGAACCAAAGCGAGGGCGATTTCCATGCTTGGATCTTCACGATGTCATCCACGAGGCCCGCCGCGAGCATTAGCTTGAACTGTTCCGCGCCGGCGGAGGTGTGACCTTGGTTGCCCATCTGCGTCACCACTTTGAACTTCTTCTCCGCCCGCATGAGGATTTCCGCCTCATCAAAAGTGTGCGTCAAAGGCTTCTCGACATACACATGCTTGCCGAGCGCCATCGCGCTGATCGCGGCGGTGAAATGCGTGTGATCCGGCGTCACCACGCTGACCGCGTCGATGTCCTTGCCCATTTTGTCGAGCATCTCACGGAAGTCGTGGAAGCGCTTCACATCCGGGAAAGCCGTCAGGTTCTTCCCCAAACCTTTCGCCGTGGCGAAATCCACATCCGTGAACGCCACCGGCGTGGCGATGCCACCCGCCGTGAGCCCCGGAATGACGCTGCCCGCCCGCCCACCGATGCCGATGCAGCCCAGATTGATCCTTCGGCTCGGCGGCAGCTTCGGATTGTCCGCCGCGCGTGCGCTGGTCAGGTAGGCCGGAAGAAAATTGAAGCTCAAACCCGCTGCGAAGGTATTTTGGACGAAGCGGCGGCGGGAGGGCAAAGGGGTAATGTCAGGTGTTTTCATGGTTCAGGTAATGTGTGGAAAAATCAGAGTTGGAGACCAAAAGAGATAACACAATGAGAGAGGCATCACTTTCGAGGATAAGGCCCCAGATGCTCATGCGTGATGAGCCAGCGGCCATCGACCTGGCGCAGGATGGTGGTGCCGCGACCGCCGCCGGAGGATTCTTGGCCGCTGATGATGCCCTTCCAGCGGAACTCGTAGCGGCAGGTGGCCACGTCATCAGTGACGACGGTCCAGACGATGTCGTGAAGGCTGAAAACTTCGTTCTCGATCAGCTTGAAGGTCTTCTCGAAAGCCGCCTTGGCCGCTGCTTTGCCGACAAAGGTGTCCTCCGTGAAGATGAACACCGCATCCGCCGTGACAAACGGCGCGATCTGATCCCACGAGTGCGTGTTGAGAGCCTCGACGTAGGCCGTGAGAGTAGTTTCGTGTTTCATGGGAGTTTCAGCCGCTGAGAGAGGATGGAGCAGAGAGAGCAATGAGAAGGCGAGGATTTTCATAGTCGGGAGTGTGGTGCAGCCGCCCCGGCTGGCTCAGATGAGTCCAGAGGACTCAACCACATTATGGCTTCGCCTTCGCGCTCCAAAGAGCGACGTTTCGGAACTGCGCTCCCTCCGCTTTTGCGACGAATCCGACGCGGCCTTTGCGCTCCTTGAAGCGCTCGTGGCTGGCTTCGAGGACGTGGTCGTCGATTTTGGCGAAGAAGTGATCGCCGCAGATTTCGATGGTGATGCGGTGCCAAGTGTTGGGATCGATTTTGACCTCGATTTTCTTCAGTTCTTCACGGCGCGTCTCTTTCGAGATGCCGCTCATCTTTTGAATCCAGATGGCGGTGGGTGTGATCATCACGCGCCCTTGATGGAGGTTCGGTTTGTTCGTATCGCGGCACACGAAGCCGATCTGCGGCGAGGGGCCGAGCTTGAACTCACCTGTCAGCACATAGTCACCGAGGTCCACGATGTGCTCGCACACGGCCTCGTGACCATTCGGGCGCTTCTCGCTCGGGCCTTCCTGCACGGCATAGGCTGCGCCGTCCTTGATGCTCCAGGTGCCGATGCCGCCGCGCCAGCCGTCGGTGCCAGGTTGCTTTTGTTTCGTGAAAGACTCCGGCTTATCAAAGGAATCGGCGGCGATGAGCTTGTCAGGCTGGCATGTCTGCGTGACGGGCGGAACGGGATCGGCGGCGAAGGCAAACGATGAAGCGAAGACGAGAGCAATGAGAGGTGATTTCATGGGATGGACGTAGATTCGATTGGCAATAGAATGGGGTGCGTGGATCAGCGTTCTTCACGCTCCAATCGTTGGAACTCAGACCGGTGATGACGGAGAAAGGGCTCCATATCGGGGAAGGTTTTTCGCAGAGCCATCTGCAGGTTTATGCCTAGCGCCACTTGATCCTCTCCGCTCAACGATTTAGACATCAAGATTCGTCCACTCGCAGAGAACGAAATCAAAAAGGCATCAAGCAGTGCATCCAGTGTTGGGCTGAGCAACAAGCCGTTCCCAGGGGAGAGGCGTTCCGTGTTGTTGGACTCTCGCCAAGGTTTTAGATGCGATGCTCGAAGTATGTCGGCTTGAGAGCAATTGGTAACGGCACAACAGAGCCAGCGTGTAAGCAGGCTCCGCCGAAATCTGCCTTGTCCCCGTCGCGCCAAAACTACTGCTTCGCGTTCAGTTGAAGTGAGGCGTGCCAGGGATTTTTCCGCCGCAGTAATATCTGCTTCTGCGTCCAAATGTTCTTCTATCCGATCAGCTTTTTCCATCCAGCCGCTTTTTTGGCACCAGACGACTCCTTGAGCTTCTAAACGATTATCTAGAACAACCGGGCCGCTTTTGGAGTGACGGATCAAACCATCAAGTATGCTCAAGAAACACTGGTAACGTTCTGGCGCGGTTGCTTTGTTAACCGACCACTCCAAGCCCAGTTCATCGACCGCAAATTGAACCACGTCGGTCCGGGTTGGAGGACAGTTTTCTGGATCGCCCGCCATGAGAATGATGGAACCCAAGGCTAATTGTGCACCAGGTTGTGCAAGCCGTGGTATTCCTGAAGCTTCCATCCCCTTCGAGAATAGCGCCATTCGTTCCGCTGGAGATTTGTTTTGATCATTTAGAGATAGCAGCAAACGGCGAGCTGATGACGATTTGTCCAGCACCCATGTGCGAAATGAATCAACTGGTTGCCATGGGACAATGTTGTTTTCCTTGGTTCGAATAGCTGCGGCCAGCAGTTCACGCCAGTTCTCGGCATTACGTTCACATGCCTTTAACGCTGCGGCCAGCTTCCAAGCGAGACGACGTTTGTAGTCCATCTCACCCAGTTCAAAGGAGCTGTGATCACGATGAGGCAATGCATTGGATGCAAACTTGGTTGATTCAAGTGCGGTGGCGATGACCTTTTGGGAGAGTGATTCCATAATTGTAGATCCGATTGGAAATCGAATGGGGTGAGTGGTTCGACTTCGATGAACAATCGAAGCTACTTGGCGATGGGCTTCGTCGTGAGCTTCGCGGGATCGAGGACAACGTGTTTCACCTTGGCCCGTTTCCAGGTGTAGGTGATGTGGACAAGGCCGTCCTTGGTCTGGATGATGGCGGGATAGCTGAACTCTTTCTTTGGCTCGTCTTCAAAGACCAGCGCGGCTTCCCAGGTCTTGCCGTCCTTGCTCACGGCGAGGTTCAGCGGGCTGCGGCCCTTGGCGGTGTGGTTGTAGATGAGCAGATGACGACCATCGGCAAGCGTGACTGCATCGGTGCCGGAATTGGGGTTCGGCAGGTCGGTGAGCGAAATTTCGCCCCAGGTCTTGCCGGCGTCGTCGGAGGTGATTTGGAAGACTTTGCTCTGCTTCGTGCGGCCCACGGCTTGGAGTTTAGCGCCACCGAGGAAGAGGATGCTCGGCTGGATGGCTCCGATCTTGAGGCCGTCGTGCAACAGTTCCGTGCGCGTCCAGGTCTTGCCGAGGTCGGCGGTGCGCTCGAAGTAGATGGCCCAGGCGCTGGGCTTCGTGTCGGTCTCGTTGCTCGTGGGGCAGAGGATGTCGCCATTGGCGAGCTGTACGGGCTTGTTCTTGATGGGGCCAAAGATGCCCTTGGGCAACTTTGTGGCTGCGGACCATGTTTTGCCGCCATCAGAGGAGGTTTTCAGCTCTCCCCACCAGGTGCTGGGCGAGGGGCCGACTTTGTAGAAGAGCATCAGCGGCGCTTCACGCGGCTGAAACAGCACCGGATTCCAGGTCGGGTGCCGCGAGCCGTCGGGCTGCACGCCATTGGCTGTTTCGATGCCTTCGGTCCATTGGCCATCAGGAAGCTGACGAGAAACCCAGATGCACACATCGGGATTGCGTTCCGCCGTGCCGCCGAACCAGGCCGTGACGAGCCCCGTGGGCGTTTCGACGATGGTCGTAGCGTGGATCTGCGGATACGGGCCGGTGTCGTAGATGTATTCGGTGGTGAGGATGGCGGGATCGGCGAAAAGATTTAACCACGGAATACACAGAATACACGGAAGGATTAGATAGGTGAGTTTCATGATGGGCGAATGGCTAGGTTTGGTTGGTTTCGGTGTATTCAGTGTTTTCCGTGGTTAATACCTCAGAGGACGATGCGCTCGATCTCAATGAGCGGGTGGTGGCAGAAATTGACGAGGAAGGCGAGCTTGAAGCCGGTGGCCTTGAGGTAATTCTGCACCTGGGCACGATGGGCGTCCGTCAACTCCTTCACGGCTTTGATCTCGATGATGATTTTGTCGTAGCAGATGAAGTCGGGGATGTATTCGCTTTTGAGCTGGGTGCCTTTGTAGTCGAGTTGGAGGCGCGGTTGCGCGATGGCGGGCACGCCGCTGCGGCGAAACTCGATTTCGAGACACTCCTGATAAACGGGCTCCAAAAAGCCTGCCCCCTTGTTCTTATAGACTTCAAATAGTGCTCCACGGATGGCGAAGCTTTCGTCTGGATAGATGAGTTTGGGATTCATTTAGAGGTGCTGGTTTGACCACGGAATACACGGAAGGAGGATCAAGTTTTCTGAGTTCCGTGTATTCAGTGTATTCCGTGGTTGTTCCTATCTGAGCAGGCCCAGTGTGACGAGTCTTTCGCGAATGATCTCTCTTTCTGCATCGCGGAAACGGTGGAAGGGCTCGGCCATGTGGTCGTCGCAGATGCCGAGGAGGCTGAGGCCGCATTTGATGCCTTTGATGATGGCGCTCTTGTGCTTGCCGACGGTGTAGATGGCTCCGGCGAGCTTCATGACCTGCGCGTGAAGCTCCCGCGTGCGCTGGAGGTCCTGCGCGGCGGCGGCCTGATACATCTCGACGTAGAGTTTGGGATGCAAATTGGCCCCACCATTGATGCCGCCATGACCGCCGAGTAGCACGGCCTCGGCGGTGAGTTCCTCAGGGCCGACGAGCACGCTCCAGTCGCCGCGTTGCTTCGCGAGCTCGATGAGGCGGTGGAAGTAAATCATGTCGCACGAGCTGTCTTTGACGCCGCAGACGCCCGGCATGTCCAAAGCACGGCGCACGAGGTCGAGCTCGAAGCTCACCTTCGTCAAACCGGGCATGTTGTAGAGAAACAGCGGCAGCGGCATCTCGGCGACGAGGTCCTGGACATACTCGAGCATCTCCGGCGGCGCGGCGGGGAAGTAATATGGCGGCGCGAGCACCACATGCGTCGCCCCCGCCTCGGCGGAATATTTCGCGAGGTTCACGCTTTCGGTGAAAGCGGTGTCCGTGATGCCGACGAGCACGGGAACGCGGCCTTTCGTGAGCTCGCAGGTCTTTTGGATCAATTCGCGACGAAGCCGGTAGCTGAGGCTCGGGCCTTCACCGGTGGTGCCGAGGATGAAGAGACCGGACACGCCACCGCTGATGAGATGCTCGATGAGACGCTCCAAGCCGGCGACGCCGAGGGTGCCGCGATCACGCAAAGGAGAGACGAGGGGCGGGATGATGCCGCGAAGGGGGTGGGACATGGTCGGAAAGGATAAAAGGGGATGGATCAAAGATAAAAAGGCTTTGGCTGACCATGTTTGGCAGCGGCTTGACGATTCTTGATGAGGCTGACATGCTCCACGCATGCCCGCCACCGACCAGGCCGACTATTTTTCCACGCAAGTGATGCGCACGCGGCGCTTCTTTCTGCCCGAGTGGCAGGAGCGGCAGCGCGATGGCGCGACGCCCTGCCTCGTGGGCGGCGGCTGTGAATGGTGTGCGCCGGATTTCATCGTGGACCGTCAGGATTTCCCGTTTCTGGCCTTTGAATTTGTCTCACGCGGCAAAGGCAGCGCCACGCTGGCAAACCAGAAGCACGAGGTGGAGGCCGGGCACGCGTTCTTTTACGATTCGAGTGTGCCGCATGTGATCTCCAGCTCGGCGGAGGAGCCGATGGTGAAATACTTCTTCAACTTCACCGGCTCGCGGGCTGCCAGTTTGATGAGCGATCTTGACCTCGCCGCTGGCAGCGTGCTGCGCGTGGCGGATGCCTCGCGAGTGGTGAGCCTGCTCGAAGAAGTGATCGATCATGCGCTGCGTGGCGGTCGCTTCGGCCTGCGAACGGCCTGCGCGGCGCTGGAGCATGCGCTGGTGCTCTGCGCGGACAGTCGCCAGCCTGCGACGACGAAGATGGACCCTGCTTATGCGACATATCTGCGTTGTCGCGGCCATCTCCTGCGCAATTACCCGGTGCTCAACAGCATCGAACAGGCCGCGAAGGCCTGTCACGTCTCCGCCGCCTACTTCACGCGTCTGTTTCAACGCTACGACACCGAGACGCCGCTGGCCTGTTTGACTCGTTTAAAGCTCTCCCAAGCCGCCATCAAGCTGCGCCAACCGGATGCGCTGGTGAAGAACGTGGCTTCCGAACTGGGCTACAAGTCCGCCGCGCATTTTTCGCGTGCTTTCAAGGCTTGGAGCGGAAGATCGCCGCGTGGTGGTTGAAATGCGTCGGGGACTTCCCATCTTCGCGCACTCCAAACCGCCACCGCATGCTTTCCATTCTCAAAATCCGCAACCTTGCTCTTGTCGAAGACGTGACCTGGGAACTCGCGGCGGGGCTGGTGGGTGTGACGGGCGAGACGGGCGCGGGGAAATCCATCATCGTGGGGGCTTTGAAGCTTATCCTGGGCGAGCGGGCGGACCGTGGCCTGATCCGCACGGGGCAGGATGCCTGCACGGTGGAGGCAAGTTTTCATCTGAAGGACACGCGGGCCATTGATGCCGTGCTGGAGGAGGCAGGATTGGAGCCGTGCCAGGAGGGCGAACTGATCGTGAAGCGCACGATCAGCGCCAGCGGGGCGAATAAGCAGTTCTTGAATTGCTCGCCGGTCACGATCCAGGTGCTGAAAGGCCTCGGCGAGTTTTTGGTCGATCTGCACGGGCCGCATGATCATCAGTCGCTGAACTCGCGGGAGCGGCAGCTCGACATGCTGGACAAGTTTGCGGGCATCGAGGAAGCGCTCACGAAGTATGAGGCGGCCTGGAAGGAATGGCGGGCGGCAGTAACCGAGCTCGACGATTTGGAAAACTCCGAGCGGGCGGGCAGCCAGCAGATCGACATGTTGAAGTTTCAGGCGAATGAAATCGCCTCCGCGAACCTCAAGGAGGGCGAGGAAGAGGAAATCGAGTCGAAGCATCGCATCGCGGCGAATGGCGCACGTCTGGCGGAGCTTTGCGGAGCGATCACGAGCCGCCTCAGCGAGGGCGAGGGCAGTGTGGTGGATGGTTTGCGCGAGATCAGCCGCAGCATCCACGAGCTGGAGAAGATCGATCCAGGCACAGCGAAGATGTTCGAGGGCTTCAAATCCGCGCAGATTGAGCTGACGGAGCTGGAGAGCAGCGTGGCTGACTACGCGGAGGAGCTGGAGATTGATCCGGCGGAGCTTGTGAGGCTCGAAAGCCGCATCGACACGATTCAAAAGCTGAAGCGGAAGTATGGCCGCACGATTGGCGAGATTTTGGAGTTCCTCGCTGAGACAGAGCGCAAACTGAGCCGCATCGAGAATCGCGGCGAGGAGATCGCGAAGCTGCAAAAGCTCGTCCAAGAACGCGAGGCGGACGTTTTGAAGCTCGGGAAGCAAATCTCGAAGAAACGGGCCGATGCGGCCCCGAAGCTCGCCAAAGAGGTCGCCAGCCATCTCGCCGATCTCGGCTTCAAACAGAGTGTTTTTGCCGCGCAGCTCACGAACCTCTCCGAACCCTCCAAAAGCGGCCTGGAGGAGGTCGATTTCCATTTTGCACCGAATCCGGGCGAGCCGTCGAAGCCGCTGCGCATGACGGCATCGAGCGGGGAAATGTCACGCGTGCTGCTGGCGGTGAAGAGTGCCCTCGCGAAGCAGGACGCGGTGCCACTGCTCGTGTTTGATGAGATTGATGCGAACGTCGGTGGCAATATCGCCGAGGCCGTGGGCCGCAAGATGGCGGCGTTGGGTGCCACGCATCAGGTGATCGCCATCACGCACTTCCCGCAGGTGGCCTCGCTGGCGAAGAGCCACTTCGTCGTGACGAAGGAGATCAAAGGCGGCCACACGAAGTCACAAATCGCCGAAGTGGCGGATGATGAGCGCATTGAGGAGCTGGCCAGAATGCTCGGTGGCAGCGCTGCGAGTGCGCGGGAGCATGCGAAGAGCCTGCTGAAGGGGGCGAAGTAGAGGCTGAATCTTCGGTGGCCAAAAAAACCGCCGCCCGGTTTCCCGGACGGCGGTGTGGTTTGAGGAGGTTCAGGCCTCAGCGATTACTTTTCGGCTTTGCAGCAGTCTTTGCCGCAGACCTTGCCCTTTTCCTTGCAGCAGGTGGCGCAGTTATCACCGCAGCACTTTTTGCAGGTGTCACCCGCAGCGAGCACAGGGGCAGCGGCGGCTAGGAGAGCGAGGGCGAGGAGGGAGAGAGACAGTTTCATCGGATTTGAATGAGTTTGGAATTTGAGATGCCCGCTGAAAAATGGCGACGTGATTTCCCGCACAGGCGGACAAGGAGATCACGGGCAGTTCCTCACTAGGCTGAGGAGGCTTCGATACTTCAAAGAAGCAGCGCCCGATGACGCAGGAAGAGCCGTGGCGGCTCCGCCAGTGGCCCGCGTTCGCGGCGGGGCGTATCGGCGCTTATCGAGAAATCGTTGCGAATGAATGGCAGCCCGTCCTGCCAGCCAGCGAGGTGGAAGACGGGTGCCGCTTCAGGCTTGGGGGGGAAAAGGACGCGCTTGGCGGTATCGCGTGGGTCTTTGTGATGCTCGCAGCACGGGCAAGACTCGCGGTGATCGGTTGGCGGGGCTTCCGGTTGCTGCGCGGAACATCCTTCGGGATGCTCCGTGGAGCAGCAACCGGCCAGCTCTTCCCGCTGGGCTTCTCCCGTGCAGCACCAGCACATCGGAAGACCGATGCAGAAGCTGAGGAGCAGTGCTGTGAGGCGGGTCGCCATGATGGTATTGGATGTCGAGACGGGAACGGGCGTTCAAACGGCGTTTCGAAGATAAGAGATGGGTGAGGAGAAGATATTCCCGGAGATTTTGGCGAAGGTTTGGTCTTCGGGCAGACGTTGAAGGGCGGCCATGCGCTCCCTGATCTGCCTCCTCGCCTTTGCTGCCTCTGCCGTCGCGGCGGACAAGCCTTTGAACATCCTTTTCTGCTTCGCGGATGACTGGGGACGCTACGCGAGCGAGTATGCGAAGCATGAGAAGTTCCCGTCGGCGAATCAGGTGGTCAAAACGCCGAACATCGACCGCATCGCCCGCGAGGGAGCGCTTTTCAGCCGGGCTTATGTGAATGCGCCGTCGTGCACGCCGTGTCGCAGTGCCTTGAATTCGGGCCGCTATTTCTTCAACTGCGGTCGGGCCGCCATCCTCAATGGCGCGGTGTGGGACCCGGCGATCCCGAGCTTTCCGCTCACGCTGAAGGACCAGGGCTACCACATCGGCAAGGCTTTCAAAGTGTGGGGCCCGGGCGAGCCGGGCGATGCGCCCTTCGGAGGGCAGGCACACGCATATCAGAAAGCGGGTGGTCGCTTCAACAACTTCTCCGAAGAGGTCACGAAGATGGTTGCGGCGGGCAAAGCGGTCGAGGAGGCGAAAAACGAGCTCTATGCCGAGGTGCGCGGCAATTTTAACGACTTCCTCAAAGCCAGGCCAAAAGGTGCGCCGTTCCTTTTCTGGCATGGACCGACGAATGTGCATCGCAAGTGGGTCAAAGGCAGTGGCGAAGCGCTCTGGGGCATCAAACCGGATGAATTGAAGGGCAAGCTGCCGAAGCATCTGCCGGATGTGCCAGAGTTCCGCGAGGACTTTGGCAGTTACCTCGGCGAGATTCAGGCTTTCGATGCGCAGGTCGGTGTGTTGGTGAAAAGGCTCGAAGAAGAGGGCGAACTCGACAACACGATCATCGTTATCAGCGGCGATCACGGCGCTCCAGGCTTCCCCGGTGGTAAATGCAATCTCTACGACTTCGGCGTGAATGTGACGCTCGCCATCCGCTGGCCCGGTCAGCCCGGCGGACGCTACATCGAGGATTTTGTGAACCTGATGGACCTCGCTCCCACTTTCATGGAAGTCGGCGGTGCGGCCATTACGCCCGGCGTGAACGGCAAGAGCCTCGTTTCACTGATGAAGAGCGGCCAAAGTGGCAAGGTGGAGCCGGAACGTGATTGCGTCATCACCGGTCGCGAGCGCCACGTGAGCACCGCCCGCGAAGGCAACCTGCCTTATCCGCAGCGGGCACTGCGCAAAGACGGCTGGCTCTACATTCACAACTTCAAGCCTGAGCGCATGCCGATGGGCGACACCAAAAACCTCACCGACAGCTTCACGCCGGATCAGGACGCGCTCGAAAACAACACCTACGAGGCCTTTCCCGACATGGACAGCTCCCCGGCCAAGGCCTGGCTCATCGCCCACCGCAACGACTCGCAGTACAAATGGCACTTCGACTACGCCTTTGCCAAACGCCCGCAGGAAGAGCTCTACGACCTCCGCAAAGACCCAGACGCCACCATCAATCTCGCCACCGAAGCCACTTTTGCCGCCAAGAAGGCCGAAATGGCCGCCGAGCTCATGGCGAAGCTCAAAGCCGTCGGCGACCCCCGTGTGACGCAGGACCCGGTGCCCTTTGAACTGCCGCCCTACACGCTCGACACGAAAAGCGATGCCAAGGGCAAAGGGAAGAAGGGCAAAAAGAAGGACGAGTGATCGACGGAGATATACTTCAACCATCAAAAATCGATTGCTCATCAATCGGCAATCCTAGGGGGCTCACGAAGCTTCGCTGTGCTCGATTGACGATTGATGAACAAGGATTGCTGATTGTTGAAGTTTGGCAGCGGCGGTGCTCTGGCAGCTGAATTAGCCTTTTTTCAAATCGCCCCCAAGATAGGCGGTGGAGGTTCGTCATGCGCGGCGAACACGCACTCATGGCTGAACCGCACACCCTCTTCCTCGAAACCCTTCAGCGCTACGAGCGGCCTCTCATCCGCTATGCGCACGGCTACACGGGCGATCTGGAGGAGGCGCGAGACATCGTGCAGGACGTGTTTGTGAAGCTCAGCCAGTGCCTCCACACCCTCGATCACGAGCGGCTGGCCCCCTGGCTCTTCACCGTCTGCCGAAACCGTGCGCTGGACCACCTGCGCAAACACCGCCGCCTCGTCGTCATGGAAACTCAAACACTCGACCTCGAAATGTCCGCCGATCCCTCGCCCCATGAGGAAATGGATCGCGCCGAGATCGTCACCATGCTCCGCCGCCTCATCGATACCCTGCCCACCCGCCAGCAGGAGGCCGTGCGGCTCAAATTCATCGCCGGGCTGGACTACCAGCAGATCAGCGCCGCGATGAAAACCAGCATCGGCAATGTCGGCTACCTCATCCACCACGGCGTGGCCGCCCTGCGCACGAAATGGCAGGCCATGGAAAACGAAGAACCCGCCCCCGGAAAGGCACGCAGCCCGGCGCTGGCCGCCGCGTGAACCGGAACGATCAAAACTCAAAGATGAAGGATCAAACTATGAAACACGAACAGATCACCGCCTGGGCTCTCGACGAGCTGAGCCCGCAGGAACGCGAGCAGATCGAGGCTGCGCTCCGTGAGAACCCGCAGATCAAGGCCAAGGCCGAGGAAACCAAGTCGTTCTGCGATTTGCTGACCCAGGAGCTGCGAGATGAATCCCTCGCATTCACTTCCGAGCAGCGCTCACGGCTGCAAACGATGCCGCCAGCGTCGAACATCATCGTGCCATCTTCCGCGTCCAAACCGGTGCGTTGGAGCTTTACCTCCCGTTTTGGCTCGCTCGCCGCCGCAGCGGCCTGCGTGGCCGTAGGAGGCTATTGGATGTATCCGTGGCTCAAGCCGGAAAAGGAACAGATCGTCGTAGCGGCGGTCGAAGAGGAGAAGCTATTCAAGGTAGGCGGTCCGCAGATCGGACAAAAAGCAGCCAGTGCTCCGATGGACTTGCTAGAGAGCCCTGCGGCACCCTCGTTTGGCAACATGCCTTTAAACGAGTCTTTGCGCTCACCCCTGCCTGGTCTGGCATCCACGCCACTTCCCGCCGCCAAACCCGCCGAGTCCAACGTCACACTCACCGGAGCTAATACTTACGCAGGAGCTGTTTCGGTTAATGGGGGCACTTTGGAGGTCCGCTCGGGTAATGTGGTGGCCAGCAAGCAAAGGATGCTGGAGCTGAGTGGAGGCACGTTGGCGGCAGGCAAGGAACTCGCTGAAACGATGCAGTTTAAATCACCGCCGTTGTCCATGCCTGCTTCTCCGCCTGCACCACCTGCGGCACCGTTGGGCCTCCTAGCAGCCAATGTGACTGCCTCAGGCGGCCGGACTGTGACGACGTCGGCTTCATCTGCAGTGCCGGTTGTTGAAGGCGCAGCGGGTCAAACACGCGCCTTTGAGCCTCCTCAGATTGCCGCAAGTTGGGCTGTCCAACGCGATCAAGTCGCCTCCACCGAATCCTACACCCGCATCCTCGAAAACGAGTTGATGGACGTGCGGCGTGAGCCGCTCTCGACCTTCTCGATTGATGTCGATACCGCATCGTATGCGAACGTGCGGCGCTTTCTGAACCAGAACATGTTGCCACCGGCGGACGCGGTGCGCCTGGAAGAGCTCATCAACTACTTCCCTGGTGACGAAGAAGGCCCTGCTGCCGATGCGAAAGAGCCCTTTGCCGCTCGTGTGGAGCTGGCGGCCTGCCCATGGCAGCCGCACCATCGCCTGGCACGCATCGCCATTCAGGGGAAGCAGGCGCAAAAGGGCAGCAAGGCCAGCAACCTCGTCTTCCTCGTCGATGTCTCCGGCTCGATGGACGACCCGCAGAAGCTCCCGCTCGTGAAACAAAGCCTGTGCATGCTCGCCGAGCAGATGGGCGAGGGCGACCGCGTTTCGATGGTCACCTATGCCAGCGGTACAGCGGTCGTTTTGCCGCCCACGAACGGGGAAAACCGTCCGCAGATCATCGCCGCCGTCGATCAACTCCAGGCGAATGGCAGCACCAATGGCGCGGGCGGCTTGAAACTCGCCTACGAGCAGGCGGTGGCCGGTTTCATCCAGGAAGGCATCAACCGCGTCATCCTCTGCACCGATGGCGATTTCAATGTGGGCATCAGCGATCCCGCCGAGCTGGAAAAATTCATCGCCGAGAAGGCCCGCAGCGGCGTTTTCCTCAGCGTGCTCGGCTTTGGCAGCGGCAACCTCAAGGATCGCACCATGGAAACCCTCGCCGACAAGGGGAACGGCAACTACGCCTACATCGACGGCCTCGCCGAGGCACGCAAAGTGCTCGTCGAGCAGATGGCCGGCACGCTTGTCACCATCGCGAAGGATGTGAAAGTGCAGATCGAGTTCAATCCCGCCCAGGTGCGAGCCTACCGCCTCATCGGCTACGAGAACCGCCTCCTCGCCAAAGAGGATTTCAATGATGACACCAAGGACGCCGGCGAGATCGGCAGCGGCCATCGCGTCGTCGCTCTTTACGAACTGGTGCCCACCAATCTGCCGCCCGGCGTCGAGCCGGACCGCATCGTCGATACGCTCAAATACCAAACCCTCGCCTCGCCCACCTCGAAGGATCTCAACGAGGTCAAACCCGTTGCCGCCACCGCTTTGGATGCAGTTGCGAGCAAAGAACTCATGACCGTGAAGCTCCGCTACAAGCAGCCCGAGGGCGAAACGAGCGCCAAGATCGAGCTTCCCGTCCTCGATGAAGGAAAAACGCTCGAAGCCGCCAGCGGCGAATTCCAATTCAGCGCCGCCGTGGCCGCGTTCGGCCTCCTGCTGCGCGATTCCAGTTACAAAGGCACGCTCACTTGGGAATCCGTGCGCAAGCTGGCCCTCGCTGGCAAAGGCCCCGACAAACTCGGCTACCGCGGTGAATTCCTCCAGCTCATCGACAAGGCCGCCGGGCTGAAGCAGACGAATTAGCTTCGATGGGCAATCGAAGCCTTCATGCGGAATCACTCACTTCGCTGCCTTCGGCATCCTCACCTGGGGTGCCGAGTTCACCTCCAGCGGCCGCACACTGCTCAGTCGGCGAAAAGATCCTGTCTCCGCCACGCCGCCAATCGAGAAGATCGGCATGAAGGAGGCCTCCTGCGTGCGCAGGTCCTTCGGCCCCGAACGCAGCGGCGCGAGCATGATCGTCACGGCCGCCAAGGTAATCCCGGCAGCCAAAAACTGGCTCTTGCTGGTGGAGCGGCGACTTTTCATGGTTGGCGTCATTTAGTTAACAAATC
>Ga0209298_10000854_pt1 | contig 20440 bp, 19 predicted proteins | sample S_140806_EF_Meta_FD_187325 | JGI IMG/M metagenome (GOLD analysis project Ga0209298, IMG submission 187325) | Freshwater microbial communities from Lake Simoncouche, Canada to study carbon cycling - S_140806_EF_MetaG (SPAdes) (version 2) | ecosystem: Environmental > Aquatic > Freshwater > Lake ...
ACAAAAGATGGTGCAAAGACCTGGACATTTACATTGAAGAAGGGACTGAAGTTCTCTAACGGAGAAGCAGTTCTTCCTTCATCATTTGTCAACGGTTGGAAGCGCTCAATGGATTCAAAGCTTGCTTCAGAGGTTGCATACCACGGTGACTTCATCTTGGGTATGAATGCATACTCAACTGGTAAGGGTGCATGGCCAACAGCATCTGTAGTTGCAGATGACAAGGCTTTGACACTTACAGTAAAGATGGAAAACCCAACTGCAGACTGGCCTTCAATTGTTGGTCACTCAGTATTCTCACCAATCCCAACAACAATGGTTGGCGCTTCTGACAAGGTAGAAGAAGACGGCACCAAGCTAGTTGGAAATGGTCCATTTATGTTGGACAAGGCAATTACAAAGCGCGCAGGTGGCGAAGTTGTAATCGTGCCGAACCCTAACTACGGTGGAAAGGCTTCACTTCTTTCAAAGGTTACATTCAAGATTTCATCTGATGTAAACGCTGCATACAACGCATTTGCATCAGGTCAGTGCGATAACGGTCCAATTCCAGCTGGACGCTACACAGAGCTTCTAACAAAGTGGGGAACTAAGGGTGTTAAGACAACTCTTGGAACTGACTACTGGGGCTTCAACTGGGAAGATCCAACTGTTGGCGGAACAAAGAACAAGTACCTACGTTCTGCGATTTCAAAGGCAATTGACCGCGATCAAATCTCATCAGTTATCTACCAGGGTGTACGTAAGCCTGCATCAGGTCTACTTCCACCAGGACTTCCTGGATACAAGGCAGGCCAAGGACTAACAAGTTCTCGCGATCTAGATGGCGCAAAGGCTGATTACAAGAAGTGGCTTGCTCTTGGAAACAAGACTCCTGCTCCAATCCGCCTTTCATACAACGATGGCGCTGGTTGGGACAAGGTTGCTTCAATCATCATCGCAAACCTTAAGGATGTAGGAATTCCAGCAAAGCTAGATCCATTCCCAGCTGATGGAACTTACTTCTCAAAGATGCGTAAGGGACAAGGACAGATGATTCGCGCAGGTTGGTTCGCTGACTACGCAATCGCAGATAACTTCTTGTATCCATTGCTTCACTCAAATTCAATTGGTGGAGACAACCTAGAGCGTTACAGCAGCTCATCATTTGATGCGTTGATTAACTCAGCTCGCTCATCAACTAACAAGTCATTTGCTGAGAGCCAGTACCGTCGTGCCGAGGTACAAGCTCTACGCAGTGATGTTGTTATCACACAGACCGTAAACCGTGGAATCGCTGCAGTGCTTGCTTCAAGCACTTCTGTATTCCCAATCAGTCCACTTGGAATGATTGTTTTCGATCAAATCGTAAAGAACTAATTTAGGTTCTTAATGAGTGAGGGGTCCTCGAAAGGGGGCCCCTCACTTTGATTTACATCAGTATCTGAATTTCATTAAAACAAACCAGCAGACTATGATTGAGTGAAATGTTTACCTACACGATTAAGCGATTGCTTCAAAGCCTTATTGTCGTCTGGGCTGCAGTCACTTTGATGTTTGCACTCTTTTTCATTATTCCTGGAGATCCAATTTCACTCAAAAGTGGTGAGAAAGCATTGCCGCAGGAGATTTTAGATAACATTGAAAGAAAATATGGACTAGATAAGCCAACCTATGTCCAGTACCTACGCTTTTGGGGAAACCTATTCCGGGGCGATCTTGGCTACTCATATAAAAATGACAAATCTGTAAACACAATTTTGCATGATGGTCTTTCAACAAGTGCTCGCTTGCTTTTCTGGGGCGCGCTATTCCAATTGATTATTGCTTTGGCTGTAGGTTTAACGAGCGCGATTAAGCGCGGCTCCCTCGGCGATCGCATCGGAACTGTCTTTTCTGTTGGTATTCAAGGCATTCCAGTCTTCGTATCAGGCCTCTTGGCTCAGTATCTATTTGGAGTACTTCCATTCCAGATGGGATGGGATTGGCTCAATTTCTTTAAACCGTGGCCACAAACTTGGACTCTTGGAGTAATTCCAACCGAGAGCTGGAAAGGCATCATCTTGCCTGCACTAGTTGTGGCAGTTGTTGATGCAGCATTTATTGCGCGCATGCTTCGTTCTTCATTACTCGAAGTTTTACGTGCTGATTACATCCGTACAGCTTTTGCTAAGGGTCTATCTGCCCGTCGAGTCTGGTTACACCATGCACTTCGCAACGCCATGATTCCTGTCGTAACCGTTTATGGCACATCTTTAATTGCAATCTTTGGTGTTGCGGTACAGACTGAAAAAGTCTTCTCTTTACCCGGTATGGGATCAACGATTGCTGACTCGGCCTTGTCGCAAGATGCACCTGTTGTTCTTGGTTTAGCAATTGTTGTAATCGCCTTTGGCGCATTTGTTAACTTAATTGTTGACCTTAGTTATGCACTGATTGATCCGCGTATCAAGATTGATGCAAAGGCGGTGCACTAATGACTATGGAAGAACAAGTTCCAGTATCTCTTTCGTATTGGCAGGATGTGCGTAAGCGCTTTTTTGGTAACAAAATTTCAATTGTTGGATTGGTAATTCTAGTTTTTCTTATTCTTGCCGGAATCATTGGACCATTTATCAGCGGTTGGAAATACGATGATCTGGGACCAGACATTTTGGTTAGTCCTGGAACAAATGGACACTGGCTAGGCACAGATGATTTAGGTCGCGACATCTTTACACGCGTTACTTTTGGTATTCGGCTTTCATTGACTGTTGCAATCGTCGTCACGACGATCTCTGTCTTTGTCGGAGTTACCTTGGGTGGAATTGCAGGTTACTTCGGTGGCTGGGTAGACACACTTATCAGCCGCTTTATCGATACCTGGCAGGTTATTCCTTTCGTATTGATCGGCTTTGCAATTATCACCGTCTTTGGCTCATCTTTCTGGGTAATTGTTGCCGCACTTGTATTTACAGGTTGGTACTCAACCACTCGTTTATTCCGCGCATCGGTGATGCAAGTTAAGTCTTTAGAGTACGTAGAGGCAGCTAGAGCTACCGGTGCCACAACAGCCCGAATTATCTTGCGCCACATTGGACCAAATGCAATCCCACCAATCATTGTTGTCCTTGCTTTCTCTGTGGCAGGTGCGATCTTGAGTGAGTCTGTCTATGCCTTCTTGGGTGTGGGATTCCGTGAACCAACACCATCACTTGGTGTGATGATCTCTAGCTCACGTAACTACTTAACAGATAAGCCATTTGTCTTCTTTATTCCAGGTTCAGTCCTAGTTCTGCTAACACTTTCAATTGTGCTTATTGGTGATGGATTGCGTGATGCACTCGATCCAAAACTACGAGGTGTTAAGTGAGTCAGCCTTTATTACACATCGATGATCTACATGTTCACTTCAACACCAGCGATGGTGTTGTCCAAGCGATCAACGGTGCCTCACTTACTTTAAATCCAGGTGAAATTGTTGGACTTGTTGGTGAATCTGGTTCAGGAAAATCTGTAACCGCGATGAGTATCTTGGGACTTGTTCCAAAGCCACCTGCCGTTTATCCAAAGGGTCGTATCCTGTGGAAGGGTATTGATCTACTAACAACACCTGATCGCGAACTTCGCGAGATCCGCGGTGGGGAAATCTCAATGATCTTCCAAGATCCAATGACATCTCTTAACCCTGTCTACACAATCGGTCATCAAATCTCAGAAATGATCCGAGTGCACGAGCGCATCTCAGCCAAGGCTGCAAAGCTTCGTTCAATTGAAATGCTTGACCTGGTTGGTATGCCAAATCCACAACAACGAGTCGATGACTATCCACATCAATTTTCAGGTGGCATGCGCCAGCGCGCAATGATTGCAATGGCTTTGTCTTGTAATCCAGAGCTACTTATTGCTGACGAACCAACTACTGCTCTCGATGTGACTATTCAGGCCCAGATCCTTGAGATCCTTGAAAAGTCAGCACGCGAGTTAAATGTTGCAGTACTTCTTATTACTCACGATCTGGGCGTTGTTGCTGGAATCTGCGATCGTGTGGCAGTTATGTATGGCGGTCGCATCGTTGAAGAGGCACCAGTTGATGACCTCTTTGAACGCCCATTGATGCCATACACATGGGGCTTAATGAAGTCGATCCCTCAGATGGACAAATCAACTACCGCCCGTCTCTACACAATTCCAGGATCACCTCCTGTTATGTCACGACCACCAAAGGGTTGTGCCTTTGCAGCTCGTTGTGAGTTTGCAATTGATAAGTGCCAAACAGAAGTACCAGAGCTAGAAACATATGCGCCTGGCCGATTGGTTCGTTGCCATCGCGTGAATGAACCTAACTTTGTGAAGGTGCTCAAATGACAGAGCCATTATTAAGAGTTGTTAATCTTGAGAAGAAGTTTCCAATTCAGCGGGGAATGTTTAAGCGCACAGTGGGGCAAATTCACGCTGTTGATGGCATCTCATTTGATATCGCACCGGGTGAAACTCTTGGCCTAGTTGGTGAATCAGGTTGTGGTAAGTCAACGACAGCACGATTGATCTTGCGTTTGCTGGATCCAACATCAGGTGAGATTTACTTTGATGGCAAAGAGATCCATGCAATGTCTCGTGAGGAAATTCGCGGAGTTCGCAAAGACATGCAGATCGTTTTCCAGGATCCATACGCATCACTTAATCCACGCATGACGGTGCGCCAAATTGTTGCAGAGCCTTTGATTGTTCATGGCATGGCTAAAGATGATTCAGATCCACAGGTCGATGAAATGATCGAACTCTGCGGTCTTTCACGTGAGTTCGGAAACCGTTACCCGCATGAATTTTCAGGCGGCCAGCGCCAGCGTGTTGGCATTGCTCGAGCTTTAGTTACTCGACCAAAGCTTGTTGTTTTAGATGAGCCTGTATCTGCATTAGATGTTTCGGTTCAGGCACAGATTCTTAACTTGCTAGATGACTTGCGTGAAAAGTTTGGGTTTAGTTATCTGTTTGTGGCCCATGATCTTTCTGTTGTTTCACATATTTCAGCCCGCGTTGCAGTGATGTATCTCGGAAAGATTGTTGAAATCGGTACACGAGAAGAGATTTTCAATAATCCAAAGCACCCTTATACAAAGGCGCTGATCTCAGCTGTTCCGCTTGCTAATCCAAAGCTAGAGCGCATTCGCAAGACTTCACGAATTGTTTTAACTGGCGATGTGCCAAGCCCAGCAAATCCACCATCAGGTTGCCGATTCCGTACTCGGTGCTGGAAGGCGCAAGAGGCTTGCACAACAACTGAGCCTTTGTTAGTTACATCTGGTGATCACCAGGTCGCTTGTCATTTTCCTGAAAAATAACTAGTCCTGAGAAGTAAGTAACTAGCGTTATTTAGTAACGCGGTAGGTCGCAAGAGTTGAATCACTTGCATAAGCGATTCTTACGCCAGCCTTTTGAGTTGCTGCTAATCCATTAACAATCTGCTCTGTCAGTACTTCACCAGGTGCAACAACTGCAACACCTGGGGGATAAGGGGCAATTAAGTCAGCGCTAATGCGACCAATGGCGTCTTTAGCTGAAACAAACTCAGTATCTGCAAAGTAAGCATCACGCATGGAAATTGCAACGGTTGGCACAACAGACCAGCTAAGAGATGTTTGGGTTTGTCTCGTTGGTCCTTGCAATTTCTTCAAAATAGGAACAAGTGCGTTTTCAAGAACGGTGAAGTCCTCTGCTGTATCTGCCAATGTGGCTAAGAAGACGATTGTGTCCTGATCTGCCATTTCGACTCGGATATTGGCTTGCTGTAACTCTCTTTCAACATCTACTCCTGATAATCCAAGGATATTTGCCCGCAGAACAATCTTTACGGGATCAAAGCGCTTGGAAGGAAAATCTGTTGCATTAAGAAATATCGTTTCAGTAAAGTGTGCTTGAACCGCTGCCTTAAATGAATAAACTAGTGATACAAGCTCGCCTGTTAATTCATTTCCTCTGGTTTGCAGTAATGCTCGAACTCCATCAATTGATGCAAGTGGGGCGCCTGCGGGAGAAGTGGTGTGCGTTGTTTCAAAGCTTTGTTCAATGCGATCTAGGTTCAGCAGTTTTCCTTGCGCTAACAACAAAGCTGAAGCGCTATAGCCGGGCAACGCTTTGTGAACACTAGTAATAAGTGCATCTGCCCCTAGCTGCAACACATGCTGGGGAATCTCTGAGTTAAACCCGAAGTGCCCACCCCAGGCAGCATCAACTATCACTGGGATTGAGTGCTCATGGGCTTTCGTGATCAGTGCAGATAGTTCTGAGATGGTTCCTAAGTAACCAGGCTCAGTAAGAAGTAGCGCGATTGGTTTTTGATCTAGGACACGTTCTAGTTCAGAGACAGGAATTCCAGTGGGAACACCAGTTGCGCTATCTATCTCAGGTGTTAACCAGATTGGCTCAAGTCCGGTAAGAACTAGCGCGCTAAGAACTGATCTATGAGCGGTTCGAGAAACTGCAACTTTGTCACCTGGTTTACCAAGGGCCAAGATGATTGCTTGGTTTGCATGAGTTGAACCACCGGTTGAAAAGCGCGCATAGTCTGCGCCCCATAGGGATGCTGCTAACTCTTCAGCCTTCTTTAATGTTCCTTCAGTTAGCTTGATTTCATCTAACCCCCCATAGAGCGGAGTATCTGAATCAACTACTACTCCAAGGCCCTGATCTAAGCGATGTGCCTTTTGCTTGTGACCTGGAATTGTGAATGCTGTGCGCTCAGATTCGAAGTAGCTTAAGTAGGCATCTAGTAGCGGTGCGCTCTTTCGTAACTCTGAGTTCATGTTGGAAGCCTAACCAATGGGCTGGCGAGTAGGAAATGATGGCTTAGACTTTACCCATGACAACACTTACCGCATTGACTCAAGAGCGTCGGTTGGTTACCGCAATTCCGGGACCAAAATCTCTCGAGGCGCTACAGCGCCGCAGTGAGGCGACATCTGGGGGACTAGGTATGGCGATTCCCGTCATTATCGAGCGAGCAAGTGATGCAATCCTTTTGGACATCGACGGAAACCAGATTATCGATCTTGGTTCAGGTATCGGTGTAACCGGTGTTGGAAATTCAGCACCACGTGTAGTTGATCGCGTGATCGATCAGGTTCAAGCATTTACACATACATGTTTTACGGTTGCTCCATACATGGGCTACATCGAAGTATGCGAGAAGCTAAATGCAGTAACACCCGGCACATTTAAGAAGAAGTCACTTCTTGTTAACTCAGGTGCTGAAGCAGTTGAGAACGCAGTAAAGATTGCGCGCCACTACACAAAGCGTCAAGCAATTGTTGTTTTCGAACACAGCTACCACGGTCGCACTAACTTAACGATGTCAATGACTGCAAAGAACATGCCATACAAGGAAGGCTTCGGCCCATTTGCACCCGAGGTATATCGCGTGCCAATGCCTTACTCATTCCACTGGGTTGGCGATCAAGCAACTATTACCCAAGATGCAATCGAAATGATCACACACAAGATTGATAAGGAAATTGGTGCACACAACGTTGCGGCAATTATCATCGAACCAATTCAAGGTGAGGGTGGATTTATCGTTCCACCAAAGGGTTTCTTGCCGGCGTTATCTCAGTACTCAACAGATAATGGCATTATCTTCATCGCAGATGAAGTTCAGACTGGTTTTGCTCGTACAGGTAACATGTTTGCTGTTGAGAACGAAAACGTTGTGCCAGACATGATCGTTACAGCCAAGGGCATTGCAGGTGGTCTTCCACTTGCGGGTGTCACAGGCCGTGCAGAGATCATGGACTCAGTTCACGTTGCAGGTCTTGGCGGAACATACGGTGGTAATCCACTGGCTTGTGCTGCCGCCCTAGGTGTTTTTGAAACTTTGGAAGCAGAAAAGCTAGTTGAGCGTGCAAATCACATCGGAAAGATTCTTGGTGAATCACTTCGTGCATTGCAGGCAAAGTACCCAGTAATCGGTGAAGTTCGTGGTCGCGGTGCGATGCAAGCAATTGAATTAGTTGAGCCAGGCACAAAGACACCTAACACTACAGCGATGAACGCAGTTGTGAAGTTTTGCCAGAGCAAGGGTGTTCTTGTTCTTACAGCTGGAACATACTCAAATGTTGTGCGCTTCTTGCCACCAATTGTTATTAAAGATGAGCTTCTAAAGGATGCGCTAAGTGTTCTTGATGAAGCGTTCGCATCACTCTGATTTACGCATAGCAATTGGTCTTTATTCAGTACTGACGTATCCTTTATACCGAAGAGTCGCCCGGATCACCGCGTTGTCGCAAGACACCGAGGAAAGTCCGGACTTCGCAGAGCAAGGCGGTGGGTAACTCCCACCCGGAGCAATCCGCGGGAACAGTGCAACAGAAAGTAAACCGCCAACGAAAGTTGGTAAGGGTGAAACGGTGGTGTAAGAGACCACCAGTGATTGCAGAAATGCAGTTAGCTATGTAAACCCCGCCTGAAGCAAGACCACGCAGTTGGCGTTTGAGAGCTGCTCGCTCGAGTCAACGGGTAGGTTGCTTGAATCTGTAAGCAATTACAGATCTAGATGGATGGTGATCCCTCGCAAGAGGACAGGATCCGGCTTATAGGGCGACTCTTCTTTTTAACTTCTCGCATAGGGTGTGAAATTCACAGGACTTTCCTTGGGTTTTCTCACCTAAGATTTATGGCAAGATCCAGATATCTCATTTACAGTTTTGAAATGACAAATGAATCTTCGTACTTGTTGAAATCCTGGGCTAAGGCACCTATAACTCGCAGATCCCTACTTTTGATGGCTGCTACAACTGCGGTAGCGGGCACATCCATCGGAAAGGCAATCGGCGTTACAGCCCCAGTGATAACTCAAGTATTGGGTCGCCCAACCAACTCTTCGATTGCCGTCAGTATTTTGTCCTCCCAGCCAATCTCTACATTTGTTGAATATGGAACTTCAAAAACTCGTTACTCAGGAAAAACGGCACAGTTACAAACAGCCCCTGGTGCACCAGCAGTATTTGATATCAAAGGATTACGTGCGGGAACAAAGGTCTATTACCGAGTGAATTACAAGGGCGCTTCAGATGCCAATTTTGTAAATGGAAAGCAGTACTCATTTACAACCGCCCGAAAGGCCGGCTCAACCTTTAGTTTTTCAGTTCATGGCGACACTCATCCAGAGCGTGCAGGCAAGATGTTCAATGCTGAACTCTATGGAGTAACTCTTGCAAATGTAGCTTTGCAGCAGCCTGATTTTCATATCATGATGGGTGATGACTTCAGCATTGATCCACTCATTGGTAAAGGCCAGGCAGATAAGGCCAATGTAGAAAAGATCTATAGCACCCATCGAAATTGGTTAACAACTGCAACGAGTTCTGTCCCACTCTTCCTAATCAACGGAAATCATGAGCAAGCTGCTGCCTACTTGCTCGATGGGACTGAAACTAATCCAGCTGTTTTGGCAGGTAATGCTCGCTTAAAGTACTACCCACTACCTGCACCTGATTCCTTTTATTCAGGAAACACAACTCCCGTGGCTGGCATAGGGCTTCCTCGCGACTACTACTCATGGACATGGGGTGATGCTCTTTTTGTAACACTTGATCCTTACTGGCACTCCAGTAATCCTGTAGATAATGTTGCTGGAGTCGAAGATCCATCTGCGACCAAAGGTGGTGGCGGTGGTGGAAATAAAAAAGGCGGGGCTACTCCTGTTGCCACCGCTCCAGCAGCACCAACAGGCAATGGAAAAGTAACAAATCTTTGGAGTATTGGAATTGGCGACGAGCAGTATTCATGGCTAAAGCAAACTCTAGAGACCAGCAAGGCAAAGTATAAATTTGTATTTGCACACCACGTAATGGGTACCGGACGTGGAGCTGTTGAGGTATCTACCAATTATGAATGGGGTGGGAAAGACCCTAAGGGTCAGTCAACATTTGCCAAGGAGCGTCCTAACTGGGAGCTACCGATTCACGACCTCATGGTTAAAAATAAGGTTTCTATTTTCTTCCAAGGACATGACCACATCTTCTGCACTCAGGAACGCGACGGGTTGATTTATCAATCAATGCCTAATCCAGCAGATGACACATTCTCTATGTTTAACGATGATGCATATAAGAGCGGAACGAAAGCTCCTAATTCTGGGCACGTACGGGTGACAGTGGCTCAATCACAAGCAAAAGTTGAGTATTTCTTAGCGGCTCGCAGTAAGGACGCAAATCGCAAGAACTTAAGCGTTGCACATAGTTATGTCGTTAAGCCAAGTATTTGATACTGAGAGCCAACAAATATTATGAACCGCCGTGGATTCCTGAAAGCCTCACTTGTCGGTGCCCTCGCAAGTACTCCTATTGGAAAAGCATTGGCAGCGGTACCTGTAACCGCGAAATTGATCGGCGCTGCGACATCTAGTTCATTTTCTATTGCAGTTTCAGCGTCCTCTTCAGTCAAGGCTTACATTGAGTATGGTTATAGCAAAGGCACTATTGCGGGAAAGAGTTCAATTTATAATATTTCTAAAGGGTCTACGCAAACTATTTCAGTAACAAGTCTTGAAGCAAATTCGCTGGTCTACTACAAAGTTAAATATACAGTTGGGGCAAGTAAGAATTTTTCATCACTGACACAAAGAAGTGTAAAGACTGCTCCATTACAAGCACTTTCATCCAATATCTTCGCTATCCAGGCAGATCCACACATGGATGAAAACTCCAGCGCAGCAGTGTACGAAGGGACTCTCAAGCAGATAGTTGCCGCATCCCCTGCATTCCTGATGGATCTCGGTGATATTTTCATGGTTGATAAATTAACTGACAAATCCGAGGCTAACATTCGGAGCAGATTTGAATTAATGAAAGGCTTCTATCAGAAGCTGGGAGACGTACCCCTGAAAATCTGTCTTGGAAATCATGATGGAGAACTTGGATATAGCAAATTCAATACAAAGAATTACCGGAAAGAATACTTCCCAGAACAAACAGGCGAACTTTCCTATTATTCCTTCACAGGCCCGGACCAATTGCATGTAGTACTCGATCCATTTACGTACACAACCAAGAATCCGACAGCTAATGGCTGGGAGTGGACTTTGGGGAAGACCCAATACGACTGGCTAGTCGAAACTCTGAAGAATTCAAAAGAAAAACATAAGTTTGTTTATATTCACCACCTTCTAGTCGGAGACCCTCAGTCCCGGGGTGGCGTTGAGATTGCTATGAAGAACGAATGGGGCGGCAAGAACAACGACGGATCTGAAGGCTTTGCAGTCAATAGACCAGGTTGGGGAAAGCCAATTCACCAGCTTCTAATCGATTACAAAGTTGGATTCGTCTTCAAGGGACACGACCACCTTTATGTGAAGCAGGAGCTTGATGGAGTTATATATCAAACTGTTCCACAACCAAGCCATCCTGGCGACAAAATAAATGTCAATCAGTATGGGTATATCTCTGGCAAAGGGGTCGGAGGTTCTGGCTTTCTTAAGGTATCTACATCAGGGAATACAACTCAGGTTGACTTCATTCTCTTTGATGGAAAAGTAGCTGATAGTTATACGAGATCGGCTAAGGGATGAGACTGAGAGACCTTCAAGATTGAGATCCGGCTTATAGGGCGACTCTGCTTTTATACTTTGTAAATGGTCCTTGAAATTGCATTCGTTGAAGTACCTCCCGACAAGCATTCTGATTTTGAGAAAGCGGTGAAACGAGCGGTTTCTGAAGTCTTATCCACTGCACCAGGCTTCATAGATTTTGAGATGCACAAGGGAATCGAACAATCCAATACTTATACCTTCCATATTCATTGGGAGACTCTCGAGCACCACACTGTTGAATTTAGAGAGGGTGATTTATTTAAGAAATGGCGGGCGATTATTGGCGAATATTTCGCTAAGCCTCCAATTGTTGAGCACTGGAACATCGTCTCCGGCTTATAGGGCGACTCTTCTTTAGTTTTCGTTTCTCATAACCTAATATTTACTCATGGCTGAAAAGAAAGTAACTGGACCTGCCTCATATTTCCCGTCCATCGAGAAGAAGTACGGCAAACCAATTGAGCATTGGATGAAGGAGCTCAAGAAGGTTTCAAAGCTTGCCCACATGGAGCAAGTGGCACACCTGAAAGAAAAGTTTGAGATGGGACATGGTCATGCCAACGCCATCGTGGCAGTTTTTCGCCAGAAGAATGGCTTATAGGGCAACTGCTCTTTTATACTTACCGATATGAAGTTTGTAATTTCCGTTATTGATGACCTCCAGAATCCAGGCACCGCAGCTGAGATGGTCGAGATAGATAATTTCAATGATTCCTTGCGCGCAAATGGTCAGTGGATCTTTGCTTGGGGATTACAACCACCAGAGACAGCAAAAGTGATTGATAACCGCAATGATGCGAATCTGAGCACCGGTAAACCACTATTTGATGCCAAAGAGAACTTCAGTGGGTTGTGGATTATTGAGGCTGAAAACGCTGAAGTAGCTGAAAGGTTGGCGTATTCGGCATCAAAGGCATGCAATAGAAAAGTTGAACTTCGCCCAATGCATTGAGCGTGGATACAAATCGCGCTAAAAAGCTAGCAGCAATAAAGAGACAGATTTCTAAGGTTGATCCTGCCTTTGCCCCTGCAATCAAGAATCTAGAGCCCTGCACATTTGGATTAGTTAAACCAAAGCTATCTCAGTATCAATCACTGATTCGGGCGGTGATTGCGCAGCAAGTAAGTACTGCTGCGGCGCGAACAATTACAGGAAGACTTGAAACCAAGTGCACTGGATCTATTACGGCCGAAAAGGTCGGGGCACTTTCTCTCAAGCAACTGCAGTCTGTTGGATTAACCGGTGCAAAGGTTCGCACAATTAGCGAGCTGACATCAGCTGCGCTCTCGGGGGAGATTAACTTTAGGAAATTCTCACATATGTCGGATGAAGAAATTATTGGAGAACTAGTCCCGTTATTTGGCATAGGCAGATGGACGGTTGAGATGTTCTTAATCTTTCACCTTGGGCGCTTAGATGTGTGGCCGGTGGATGACTTAGCTGTGCGTCGCGGATGGGATAACTTGCACGGAAACTCAGAACCCATTAAACCTAAAGTTTTGCAGGGTTTAGGAGACCAGTTTGCTGGGATGCGAAGTGTTGTTGCTTGGTATTGCTGGAGAGCCTCATAATTACTGGGCTTGAATTGCATCATGGACATATTGAGCTAAGCCTCTAACACGTCCATCGTAATACTCTTTAAATCGAGGATCTTCTATATACATAAGGGCTAAATTCTTTTGCATGTCTATTGAGCAGTCATAAAACCACTTTGTAATAGCCTCGCGATGGGCGATCACAGCTGCCTTAGTCTTATCTGAGTCAATAGGTAGTGAATTACCAAAGGCATAGACAAACAGTTCTGTTGCAGCTTCTTGATCTACCTTAGCTGCTTGAAAATCATCTTTTGAGTACTTTGAAGTTTTGGATTGGGATTGCAAATAGGCGTCAGTGTTGCCCCAACGCTCTTGAACTTCTTTGTCGTATTCACCCATTTGTCGGAATTTTACAACGGCCCTTCATACATTCCTAGGATTTGCTGTCTTGGAGCCATTGTTTGCGTTCACGCTCAGGCAGCTTTTCGATGGTATATCGAAGCATTGTGCGTGGCATTTCATGAGCATGTTCACTTAAAAACCTTCGCAGCATCATGACATCTCTTTTGCCTAATTCCCGAAGCATCCAGCCAGAAGCTTTATGAATTAAGTCCTGTTCATCCTTTAGCAATGACTCTGCAATGATGATTGTTGGCTCTAAATCCCCGGCACGAATTAATGCAAAAGTTAAGATCATAGAAACACGTCGCTCCCAGAGAGATTTGGACTTAGACAGCTTTAAGAGGAGAGGCATCGGATCGTCAACCTCAGTTAAGTAAGCTCCCATCCTTGGCGCGCTGACATCAACAAGATCCCAATTGTTAACGTGATTAGCCTTAACTTGCTTTAAATAAAACTCAAATAGCTTTTTTCGAACTTGCGGTTGTTTAGATTTTTCAAACTGATGATTAAGAATAATTGCTGCACACAGTCGTGCTTCGTGAAATGGCGAGTTGAATAGCTTTTCTAATTCTTTTAACTCCAGATTCTGATACTTCTTTGCAACTGACCTTGTTTGGGGAACTGTTCCGCCAAGGAAAAGATCTCCCTCCGCATATTGACCAGGTCCTGTCTTATAGAAGCGTGCAAGGTCACTGATCCTGGCTTTCTTGGTAAAGGCTCTTAGGTCAGCTAAAGCAAGGCTGGCGGTCATAGGTGAAATATATAGAATCAATTTCCTTCTTCATAAGCAGCAGTAGGTTCTACTTACTAGTTACTATTAGGGCTTAACTAATGGTGGTGGGGGAGGCTGTGCGTGTTTGAAGCATTAATTCTCGGCATCGTTCAAGGCCTCACCGAATTCTTACCTATCTCATCTAGTGCTCACATTCGCATCGTTGGTGAGTTTATGAACAAGGCTCAAGATCCTGGCGCACGGTTTACTGCAATCACACAGATCGGCACAGAGCTCGCGGTGCTCATCTTCTTCCGCAATGACATCAAAGCAATACTTGTTTCTTGGTTTAGACAGGTTTTAAAGCGCACAGAGCTAAGTACTGAAGAAAAGGGCCAGGCCCGTATGGGTTGGCTCATCATTATTGGAAGCGTTCCTATCGTCGTGCTTGGCTATTTTGGCAGAGACATCATTACAAATGATCTTCGCTCACTGTGGTTGATTGCATCTGTGATGATCATCTTTGGTGTGATCCTTGGTATTGCAGATAAGTATGGGAAGAGTGAGCGTTCTTTAGGACAACTAAGTACCAAGCACGGTGTTCTCTATGGCTCAGCACAAGCTTTGGCATTAATTCCTGGAGTCTCACGCTCTGGTGCAACGATTGCTATGGGTCGTTTCTTGGGATATTCCCGCGAAGCTGCTCTTCGCTACTCTTTCTTACTTGCTCTACCTGCAGTTTTCGGTAGTGGTTTTTATCAATTAAAGGATGCATTTTCTGCAGATGCTGCGCCCAATGTGTTCTCGATTCCAGAAACCTTTGCAGCTACTGCTGTGGCATTTGGTGTGGGCTATGTAGTAATTGCTTGGTTACTAAAGTTTGTTTCAACTAAGAGTTTCATGCCCTTCATCATCTATCGCGTGGTTCTGGGTTCTGCACTCCTTGTTCTCTTAGCAACGGGTGTTATTTCAGCATAAGCAATACCCTAGAATTACCCTGTGTTCGCATTCCACAAGTTCCCATTAACCAAGCCACTTGCAGATAAGTTTCGTGAAAATGTCTCAGGCTCAAAAGACGGACGTCCTGATTGGGTTAATTCAATTGCAGTGGGATCAGGCCCTGGATTGTTTGGTCCAGGTAGTGCGGTGTGGCAGGTGCATGGATGTATTGCAACCCTAGTTGGTGGTGTTCGTGCTCTCTTATTACAAGCCGCACATCCTGCACCTTTATCAGGTGTGGCAGAGCATTCACGGTATGAATCAGATCCATTAGGTCGATTAGCAGGAACAACACGTTGGTTAACTGTCACATCATTTGCAGCTAAAGAAGTGATCGATCGCGAAGCAGCGCGAGTCAATGCGATGCATGATCATGTTAAAGGTGAATTTAGAAACAAGCAGGGAAACGAGCAGAGCTATAAAGCCAAGGACCCACGATTTCTACTGTGGGTGCACTGTGCTTTCACGGACTCCTTTCTAAAGGCACACCTTGCTCTTGGTTATCCCATCGACCAAGGCGCAGATGCATACGTGGCACAGTGGAGCAAAAGCGCTATTCCGCTCGGGTTAACTAACGCACCAATGTCGGTTGCAGAGTTGGAGGCAGCACTTGATGATTTCCGCAAGAACGACTTGGCAAACGTTGCCCGCACGGCAGAAGTTGTTCGCTTCATTTTAAATCCACCATTTGATGGTGCTGGAAAGTTCTTTTATAAAGTCATCTCTAATGCTGCAATTGCAACACTAGATCAACACGAACTCATACTTCTAGGTTTAGAAAAACGATCAAAGTTGTGGCTAAAAATTTCACGCATCAGCTTGGATATCTTTTTAGCGATTTTGGGTCCTGAACCTCCAGCAATGCAGGTAGCGCGAGAGCGAATAGCTAATTCACAGTAGGCACTTGGTGCTAACACTCATGGTTATACATCTCACATGGATTTGGTGACCTAGTTAATACCTTGCATAGAGGTAGCCCTCGCAAAAACTCTTAATTAACTTTTCATAAGTGGAACTCTTTCTCCTGTAAGAACTGCACAACACAGGAGAGATGGAAAACTTAATGAATATGCAGAGTTCTAGAAAAGCAAGGATCTTCGTACTTTTAACAACAGCATTATTCGTTTTCGCAAACGCAGCGCCAGCTAACGCGGCCAACAAGACTATTACGTGTTACAAAGGCACAATCGTTAAAAAAGTAACGGCTGCCAAGCCAAAGTGCCCAACTGGATACACAACAACAAAGCCAAAGGTAACCACAAAGCCAGCAGCACCAGCTGCGGCAGCAACTGTTGCTTTCAGTGGCACCTATAAAGGCAATCTTGCAATCGTGTGGGGAGATACATACCTACAAGTTACTTCAGTTACAGGTAAGGGAACAGGAAATGTTCTTGGCCTTACAGATTTATCCGGCACTGCAGCTGCAGCCCCAGCCGGACTTTGTGACACCTTTGATGCCAAGGGATCGATCGGTGGCGGCGGAAACACACTCAACGTCTCTTTTGATACATCAGCAAAAGGTTGCGCAGAAGATGAGTCTGCTCCAACAACAATCAAAATTACTGGTAACGCGCAAATAACAGGCGGAACAGGTAAGTACGCAGGAGCAACCGGAACTCTCAAGGTTTCAGGAGTTTTTAGTGTTAAGGGTGGAGCTAAGGAAACAGCAGCTTTCACTATGGATGTAAGCGGAAATATCAAAACCAAATAATTAGCAAACCCGGCACGAACAATTGAAGGAGAAGCAATGAAAAAGGTAATTTCAGGAATAGCGATCGTGGCACTAGCCATTGCTGGTGGCGCAGTGACTGGCGGAGCTGCCTATGCTGCACCAGCTGCAACAACATTGATCATGTCAGGTGGTAACGGAGTATTTGATCTGGGCCCAATTGTCATCAATGGAACAGCAAGTGCAGCTGGATCAGTTGCGTACTCTGTAAACGGCAAAGTTGTTTCAGGCTGTGAAGCTGTGCCAACAACTACCGTTGCCCCATTTGTTGCAAAATGCTCATGGATTCCTGCAGCATCTGGCACAACTGTTATCACTGGGGCATTTACACCCGCTGATGTTGCTGCCTTCGCACCTGCTGCAAGCAACACATTAAACGTAAAAATCGGCATCCCGGTTCAGGGAATTGTTTCTCCTCTACATATTTATGTGGACACAGTTCTAGCAACTGGCTCAACTGGAGCACTTGCTCCACGCTTTAACGGCTGCGCCATCATGAATGAGTTCATGGTTGGTCAAACAATCGTCTTTCGTGTTTATGCCAATAACGCTGATCAAGGCGGAGCGGTAATGGATTCTTCCAACACTTCTAAGGCATTTATTGAAGTTGCTGGCATTAAAGATCCAATTGCTATGGCTTATGGAAACCACAGCGGAGTTGCTTTCTGGACAGCTGTTCTAAAGACAGGTGCTGCGCCTCTCTACAGCACCATCGGTGTTATTAACTTCAAGGTAACAATGGTCGCTAAGGACTCAACCACAATGAAGGTGCTTTCAACAAAGCTAACTCCTAAATTGGAAAGCGGAAAGCGTGTACTTGATGCTTCAGGTCGCACAGTTTATGAGCGCGTTAGTTACTACCGCACAGTCAATTTGTCTGTACCTCTAAGAGGAGCAACAGGAACTTGGTCTTCAAACTTTACTGCTAATTCACAGTTGAGTTTGTTTGCTGCCCCAGTTGCAACAAAGTAAACATCCAATAACTTTATGATCGGAGAGAAAATGCGTAAAAGATATGGTGTGGCACGAGTAGGAGCGGTGTTAGTTCTTGCTTTAGGATTCATCACTCCTGCTCAAGCTGCAGATAATCCAGTCAAGCTGGTAGCTCCAAAGGAAATTAGTAAGGCAGCACTTCCATTTACTGGTCTGCTTGCTCAAACTTTTTCAACACCAGCAACGATGGTCAATCTCGAAGTAACACCTAACCAGGTCGTCCTTGGAGATGCACTCACTATTACTGGTAAAGGATTATCGGGAAATACCCCTGTAACTCTGACCTGGTCAACAAGTGATGCAACATGGATTGCAGATGTGCAACCAAACACTGTTAACTACATGGGTACTTCCTATACAAAGTTCAATGTTGTTATTGCAACGATTTCAACTGATGCCCTAGGTGGATTTGTTTATAAGACCAAGGTCCCATCAGATTTTGGTGGAGTTCATGACATTTACGCTGTAAATAACAATGTGGCACTTGCTCATGGTGGCCTACAAATAGCCCGTACCTTAAAGATTTCCCCAACAAGTGGGCCAATTGGTACTCCTATAACAATTACTTACACAGGCCTTGGACCATCACTCTATGCAGCAGGTTCAGCGTTGTATTACGACGGTAAGTACACAGGTTCGATGCAAGCACGTTGGACCCGCGGTACTGCAACCACAACGATCCTTGCAACAGGTCCAGTTGGCAAGCACTACATACAAGCTAATGAAGCGATTAGCTTCTCGTACCTAAATGCAATGCAATCACCCGTCCCTTTTGCCAACAGCGAGATGGGCACATTTACGGTCACTAAGGACAACGGAATCTTCAAGCCCTATGTGATCTATCCAAAACTAATGACACCAACAGTTGATCAACGCACCACTTTGACAGATGCTGGATTAGATCCTGCAACCAAAGCAGTAATGAGTTTGACTCCTGATCGTGGAATTGTCGGGAGCAAAACGACAATTAAAGTTTCAGGAATACCTACAAAGGGTGTCCACACAATCGTGTGGTCAACAGTTACTGGCAATCGCGTTAACTGCACAACTGGCACCTGTTGGGTTTATAACCCAATTCCTCTAGGCACAGTTGATATCACAGACGGAACAGTCAACAATGTTGTCACAATCCCAGATCACTTGGGTGGATATCACGTTATTCAGATCAAACTAGGTGATGTCGTTGAAGCACAACAAGTCTTTTATGTTCAGGAAAGTATTCAGCCTCTACTTGATAAAAATGGAAAAGTTCTAACCCTCGGTGTTGCAAAAGCAGATCTATCCGGATCTGTTGATGCATTCCAACGTGGTGGACAAGGAATTCCAACATATACATTCAAGGAAGGCGAAGAGTTCACTCTGAGCATGAAGGGTGTTGGTTGGACTCAGATGGACAACACATTGGCTGTTGCCTATGACAATAGCTATGTTGGCTATGGCTGTGGATTTAATTCAAATGGCTACCTAGTAGTCCACTTGAAGGCACTTGGAGGCGTTGGAACACACATTATTTCAATGCGCCCATTGCTATACACACAGCAACCATCATTTGCTAACACTCCATACGGAATGGTGCCAATTCTTTCTTCAGAAAATGATCTGCCAGGTTTAGCACTTGGTTATCAGATTCCAACTGTTTACTTTGCAATAAAAATTGTTAAGTAAGTTTTCCGGGACAAGCCCCCGTCTTTGACTTAGGTCAGAGGCGGGGTTTTTCCTTGCCCTGTTAACCACCAGTTCCACTTACCCAGCAACACCATGGCACTTGGTAGCAATAGGCCGCGAATGATCGTTGCATCAATTGACACACCTGCTGCAAGTCCTACGCCTAGTTGCTGTAAGCCAGCGAAATGCCCAGAAATCAATCCACTCAGAGCAGAGATAAAGATAAGAGCAGCAGCTGTTACAACTGCTCCTGAATTTCGCATGCCTTCGCGGATTGCATCTTCATTGCTTGCACCACGATCCCACGCTTCCCGCATTCTAGAAACAATGAACATTTCATAATCCATTGAAAGTCCAAACAAAATAGCAAAAAGAAGGATTAACACCCAAGCCTCAAGTTGTTCCAGTTGATATGTGCCAATACCAAATTTGAAGACTAGAACTAAAGTTGCAAAAGAGGTAGCTATAGATATCAGGTCAAGGATTATGGCTTTTACCGCAAGAACTACTGACCGGAAAGTCCTAAGTAGGATGAGGAATGTAATCAACACGATTAGAGAAATAATTGTTGGCAATGAAGATTTAATGGCATCAAGTAAATCCACACCTTGTGCTGGAGCACCACCCAGGTAGATCTTTGATCCTGTTGGAAATCCTGCATTCGGGATGTAGTCATCTCGTAGTTGTTGTACTAATTGCTTTGTTTGATCTGAACCAAGATCATGTTGACCAAACACATAGATTCGCAGGTAACGTCCTGAAGCATCGATATATGGCCACTTTTGGCCACTTGCCACGGTGAACACCTCTGGATTAGCAGCCAGTTTCTTAGCAAACTCAAAACGTGTTGTGTCAATATCTG
>Ga0209298_10000855_pt1 | contig 20437 bp, 17 predicted proteins | sample S_140806_EF_Meta_FD_187325 | JGI IMG/M metagenome (GOLD analysis project Ga0209298, IMG submission 187325) | Freshwater microbial communities from Lake Simoncouche, Canada to study carbon cycling - S_140806_EF_MetaG (SPAdes) (version 2) | ecosystem: Environmental > Aquatic > Freshwater > Lake ...
TGAAGCGTGTCTGATCACATCACCATGCCGCCATCGACGGCGATGGCCTGGCCGGTGATGTAGCGGGCATCCGGGCTGGCGAGGAAGAGCGCCGCAGCCGCGATGTCAGCGGCCTGGCCGAGTTCGGCGAGGGGGATCTTTTTGAGAATCTCTTCCTTGAGCTGGTCATTGAGCACATGCGTCATGTCCGTGGCGATGAAGCCGGGGCAGATGGCATTGGCGGTGACGCCACGACCAGCGAATTCGCGGGCGAGCGACTTGGTGAAGCCGATGAGGCCCGCCTTGCTGGCGGCGTAGTTGGCCTGGCCGGCGTTGCCGATGAGACCGATGACGCTGCTGACGTTGATGATGCGGGCGCCTTTTTGCTTCAAAATGCTGCGCTGGACGGCCTTCACCATGTTGAAGGCGCCTTTGAGGTTCGTGTCGAGCACTACATCCCAGTCTTCCTCGCTCATGCGCAGGAGCAGGCCGTCCTTGGTGACGCCGGCGTTGTTCACGAGGATGTCCACGTGGTCAAAGTCGGCGAGGATCTGCTTACCGACTTCGAGACAGGCCGCGCCATCGGCCACATCGAGGGCATAACCCTTCGCGGCACCGGGATGCGAGGTGTTGATGGCATCGGCGGTGGCTTGTGAATTGGCCTGCGTGCGGCTCACGACGGCCACTTTGGCCCCCTCGGCGGCGAAGGCTTCAGCGATGGCTTTGCCGATGCCGCGTCCGGCACCGGTGACGACGGCGACTTTATCTTGGAGTTTTCCCATGAAGGTGTTTAAACAGGTCAGCACACTGACGCAAGAAAAGAACCGCCATGCCCACGCTCGACCATGAGAACCAACTGCGCTGCGAGGGCTTTCGCGTGATCGCGGGCGTGGATGAAGCGGGCCGAGGGCCGCTGGCGGGTCCGGTGACGGTGGCAGCAGTTGTGCTCCCAAAGGGCTTCACGCATGAGGTGCTGAATGATTCGAAGCAGCTCACGGAAAAGAAGCGCGAGAGGCTTTACGAGGAGATCACCGGCGATCCGAACATCCGCTGGCATTGCTGCGTGATCGAGCCGGAGGAAATTGATCGCATCAACATTCTCCAGGCTACCTGGGAAGGCATGAGGCGCTCGGCGCTGGCGCTCGATCCGAGGCCGGATGCGGTTTTGATCGATGGAAAGCCGGTGAAGAAGTATCCGCTGCATCAGGTGGCGCTGGTGAAGGGTGACAGCCTCAGTTTTAGCATCGCGGCGGCGAGTGTGATCGCGAAGGTGACGCGTGACCGCATCATGCTGCGGCTGGCGGAGGCGTTTCCACAGTATGGTTTTGAGATTCACAAAGGCTACCCCACGCCGAAACACCTCGCGGCCTTGAAACAGCATGGTCCGTGCCCGCAGCATCGGCGGAGTTTTGGGCCGGTGGCGCAGTTGGAACTCGATTTGGGATGAGAGCGGGACTTCCAGCACGCCTGCGCTGGCTGCGGCGGTGGTTCACCGGGCATCCCTGGGTGCGGCTGGCGGGCATTTGGCTGCGAGCATGGCCGCAGCGGCGCTTTGACCGCGTTTTGCTCGGTCGTAGGCTTTCGACGGCGGAGATCGGCGTGATGGGCGAGTGGATCGCCACGCGGTGGTTGAGGCAAAATGGTCGCACCATTTTCCATCGCAATTTTCGCGGCGTGAGCCGTGGCGAGGTGGATATCGTCGCGCGGCATCGCGGCTCGCTGACCTTTGTGGAGGTGAAAACACGCACCAGCCGCGCCTTTGGTCGTCCGGCAGACAACGTGGGGCCTGATAAGCAGCGTCTCATCATTCGCGGGGCGCAGGATTGGCTGCGGGAGGTGGATCTGCGGCCCGTGCCGTTCCGCTTCGACATTGCGGAGATCATCCTCATCCCTGGCGAATTGCCGCAGGTGAACATCATGGAGAATGCCTTTCAGCTTCCTGATAGCTCGATGGCGGGACGGTGAGTGAAAATAGAAACAGACACCATCCCGCGTTTGTGAGATTCTCTCCGTCCACCCCCATGAAAAAATCTGTTTTAGCCTTCCTCGCCAGTTTTGCCTTTGCCGCAGTTTCACCTGCGGCTGACCATGTGACCTATGAACCGGCTGGAAAAGCCAATGGGAAGCATGTGGTGCTGCTTTCCGGCGATGAGGAGTATCGCAGTGAGGAGGCTCTTCCGATGCTGGGGAAGATCTTGAGCCAGTATCATGGCTTCAAATGCACGGTGCTCTTCAGCCTGAATGACAAAGGTGAGATCGATCCGGCTGCCGGTGGCAGTCTCACGAATCCGGCCGCGCTCGATTCCGCGGATGCCATCGTGATGCTGCTACGCTTCCGGCATTGGGATGTGGCCACGAGCGGCAAATTCCAGGCAGCGATCAATCGCGGTGTGCCGATCATTGCGCTGCGCACGAGCACGCATGCCTTCAGCGGTTATCCGAAGGACAGCCCCTTCGCCGCTTGGAACTGGAACAACCCGGATGGCGGCTGGGGCAAAAAAGTGCTCGGTGAGACCTGGGTGAGCCACTGGGGCAAGCACAAGGTCGAAGCCACCCAAGGCATCCTCGAAGCCACCAATGCCTCTCACCCGGTGCTTCGCGGCATCACGGGACTCTTCGGTAACAGCGATGTGTATGAAGCCGCTCCCCCCGCCGATGCGGTGATCCTGGCTCGTGGTCAGGTGCTGCAAGGCATGACGGCGGACACAGCGCCTGCGAGCCACAAAAAGGCCACGGTGGCCAAGGTCGAGCAGGAGGTGAACAGCCCGATGATGCCCGTCGCCTGGGCACGCGGCGTGAAAAACGATCAAGGCGGCGAGAACAAGATCCTCTGCACCACCATGGGCGCTGCCACGGACCTTACCGATGCTTGCCTGCGCCGCCTCGTGGTGAATGGCGTGTATTGGGGTCTCGGCCTCGACGTGCCAGAGAAAGCGGATGTGACCCTCGTGGGTGATTACCAGCCGACGATGTACGGCTTCAAAGGCAACAAGACCGGCCTGAAGCCAGATGACTTCGCGATGGCGAAGTGATAGCTCGCCTTTGTTTGTAGTTCGGCCTTTAGGCCGTGTTCGGAGGCTCCTGAACGGGCTAAAGCCCGAACTACGAACAGTTATTTCCACGTCCAGCGATCCCGCAGCCACAACGCGGTGCCGAGAGGCAGGGCGGCGAGCCAGAGGAGCTTGCCACCAAGGGTTTTGAGATCGCTGAACTGCTTTCCGATGCTTGCCCCGGTGTGAAAGCTGAAGCGTGCATACAACGCGGCGGCACGCAGGAGGCGCAGTGGCGCGGTGATGAACCAGCCGCTTTCTATATTGAGCACCGTTTGGCACCACAGGCGATGGCCGGCGGCATTGCGGCGTGGATCGGGGCGGCCGGTGACGAGCGAGGGCGCGTCCACCCAATAGATGCGCACGATCTCGTTCACATGGCGGGTGAGATGGTTTTTCGACACCTGACACCACACGACGGATTCGGGGATGTAATGCCCAGAAAGGTTCTCGGGGAAGGGAAACTGCCGCACGACTTCGAGTCGCAGAAAGCCCCATTTTTCACCGCGCACTTTGTGGCGGTATTCGAGCTCCGCGGCGGAGCAGTCGAGCAGATCGAGCGGGTAGCGTGTGCCGACGAGCTGGCCATCCTGATCCTGGCAAAGGCCAGTGACACCGGCGAAGCGATGCTTTTCGGTGTCGGGAATGCGGTCCCAGTGATGCTTCAGCCGCTCCAGCGCATTCGGCAGGCAGCCATCATCGGAGTCGAGCTTGATCCAGAGATCGCCTTTCGATTCCCGCATGGAGACGTTATGCACGGCCCAGGCACCGCGGTGCGGCTCCAAAAAGTAGCGCACGGGGAAATCGGCCTCGCGTTGATATTGCTCGACGAGTGCCTGGGTGCCGTCCGTGGAGCCGTCATCGACGATGAGCCATTCAAAATCCCTCAGCGTCTGCGCCTTCAGGCTTTCCCACGCGCGGTGGAGCGTATGGGCGCGGTTGTAGGCGGGGGTGAAAACGGTGAAAAGCGGCATCGAAGGCCGGAAAGCTACGTGCCGGGCAAAAATGTCGCAACTGACTTCACGCTCTCTCCGCCGAGCCGCCGGACCTTCACTTGACCTTCACGGCTCTCCTCCCGACTTTGCGCTGAGATTTGTCCCCTCCGCATCGTTTCTCTTTTATCCCCATGCAAACCAACCTCGAAAAACCCGCTGCCGAGAAGAAGGTCGAACAGACCGAGGCTGGGAACTACTTCGTCTCCAATTACCCGCCGTTTTCTTTTTGGAAGCCGGATCAGGTTCACGTCGTCGAGGAAGTACTGCAAAGGCCCGCCCCGGTGAACGTCCCACTCGGAGTTTATTTCCACATTCCGTTCTGCCGAAAGCGCTGCCACTTCTGTTACTTCAAAGTGTACACCGATAAAAACGCGGGTGAGATCAAGGCCTACATCGACGCGGGCATGCGTGAGATGGAGCGTCTCGCCTCGCAGCCTTACTTAAAGGGCCGGAAGGCGCAGTTTGTGTATTTCGGTGGTGGCACGCCGAGTTATCTCTCGGTGCCTCAACTGAAGGATCTGACGGATCGCATGAAGGCACTGGTGGCGTGGGATGAGGCGGAGGAGGTGGCCTTCGAGGCGGAGCCAGGCACGCTGAATGAAACGAAGCTCACCGGCATCCGCGAAGTCGGCGTCACACGCCTGAGTCTGGGCGTGGAGAACTTTGACGATCACATCCTCGAGACGAACGGTCGCGCTCATCGAAGTGGCGAGATCGGCAAAGCCTATAATTTCGCCCGCAGTCTCGGTTTTGAGCATATCAACATCGACCTCATCGCCGGGATGATGAACGAGACGGAGGCGAACTGGAAGGTCTGCGTGGCCAAAGCCATCGAAATGCAGCCGGACGCCGTCACGATCTACCAGATGGAGGTGCCGTACAACACGACGATGTATCAGCAGATGAAGGCCGAGGGCAAAGTGACCGCCCCGGTGGCCGATTGGCAGACGAAGCGTGATTGGGTGAGCTACGCCTTCGATGAATTCCAGAAGGCTGGCTACACCGTCACGAGTGCCTACACGGTCGTGAAGGACCCGAAGCGCATCAAATTCGTCTATCGCGATTCGCTTTGGGACGGCGCAGACCTTCTGAGCTGCGGAGTGGCTTCTTTTGGCCATCTCGGCGGCGTTCACTATCAAAACCAGGCCGATGTGGGGCCCTACATGCTGGCGGTGGATGCCGGCCAGCTGCCGATTTTCCGCGCCTACCAGACGACGCACGAGGACCGCTTCGTGCGGGAGTTCATCCTCAAGCTGAAGCTCGGACGTAGCGAGTGGGCGCATTACATCGAGAAATTCGGCGAAGACCCACGGAAGCATTTCGGGCCGCAGCTCGATTCTCTCGTGAAGGAAGGCTTTGCCACGCTCGATGCCGATGGCGTCTCCCTCACGCGTGATGGTCTCCTCCAGGTGGACCGCCTGCTGCACGATTTCTTCCTGCCTCAACACCGCCAGTATGCCCGCTACACCTGAAAATGCCGCCGTCCGCCAGGATGAGGACATTCTGGCCCCCCTGATCTTCTTTTACGGCATCGGCAGCACGCGGCCTCGCGTGACTTTCGTGGAACCGGAGATGCTCGCCGACCAAGAGCGCAGCCTGCTCGTGCATGAGAAGGACATGACGCCGCGCCTTCGCGAGTATCACGCGAGCGATATCGACCTGGATGTGGCCGCTCGCGCCCGCATCGGGAACTACCTCGTGCGTGCCAGCGTGCTGCATCGTCGCAGTGATGGAAAGCCGGTGGAGTTTGGAGCCATCGGCATCCACCTCGATTTGCTGCCTGAAGAAGCTCAAAAGCTCGTTTTGGAAGGCCGCGTGCCGTTTGGAGCCATTCTGGAGCAGTTTGCCGTGCCGCATTCCAGCCATCCGCGTGGCTATTTCCGCCTTTCTGTGGATCAGCGGCTCGCCGATCTGCTAGGGGCTACGAGCGGCCAGATGCTTTTCGGACGCTGCAATGAGCTGCGTCACGGCTCCGGTCGCGTCCTAGCGGATGTGGTCGAGGTGCTGCCGCGAGTGGTTTGAGCGGCTGATTGTGGCAAAATTTCAACGTGACGCCATCCGGGCAGCGTCATATCATCCGCGCCCCGCCAAGCCACTATGCTGACCAACCAGACCATCGACCCGACACGGCAGCACACGCCTGAGAGCAGTCATGTGCTCATCCGCCCATTTGTGCAGGCATGGCGCTGGCTCGTCCCGGCTTCGGTGGCCGAGAAAGACCGGCAGAGCCCGCTGGCTCGGTATGTGGCGCTGGCGTTGATCACGAGTTTTTGCGTTTCGCTGCTCATTGCAGCCATTTTATATGCCAAACCGATCCAGGACTCCTATCAAAGCTCGCAGGCGGAGAGCATGGTGCGTGAGGCGCGGGATATGATGGAAAACGGCCAGGTGGCAAACGCCGTCTTCAAAGCGCAAGAGGCTTATCAAAAGGCCCCGCATAGTGTCGAGGCCATCCGGTTGAACAGTGAGTTCTTCACGCTCATGAAGCGAGAGCACGCCCTCTTCTTTCTCGACAAGCTGAAGGATCAAGGAGCGGAGACCCTGGAGGATAAAATGCGCCGTGTCCGTGCTCTCAAGAATCTCAACCGAGACAAAGACGCGGAGAAGGAACTCGAAAAGCTGCTGCGCCAGGAGTCCTCCAGCGCTCCGTTGGCCAAGCTGGCGGAGGAAATCTACGGCAAGAAGCAGAACAATACCGCGCTGCTGAACATCATGCGCAGCTTTGCGGAGAAGAATCCTAACGACAAGGAATCACAGCTACGCCTCGCCCGCGTGCAGGTGGAGTCCGGCATCCCCTCTCAGCTCAATGATGGCATCAACTCAGCCTGGAAACTGGGCCAGGATGATGATGCCAATGGACTGAAGGCGCTCGAATTCCTGATCAGCATCGAAGGTCTACCTTCCGAGATTTCGATCCCCTTGGCGAAACGGCTCAAGGAGCATCCCTTGGCGCATGATGGCCATCTGGTGGTCGCTTGGAAGCTGGAATCCCGCCTCTACCCGGATCGCAAGAAGGCGATCATCGACAAGGCCTATGCGGAGTTTAAGGATAAAAAGCGTGAAAAGCTCGTGCCCTTCATCCGCTGGCTTGTCGAGGAGCAGCAGTGGCTGGAGGTCGTGACCCTGCTCTCTGAGGATGAAGCCAAGTCTTACCAGGGCCTGCTGGAGAACTACCTCACCGCACTCACCATGCTGAAGCGTTTTGATCAGATCGAGCGCCTCATTGAGGACGAGCAGGTGAAAAAAATTCTCGATCGCACCACCCACGCCATGTTCCGCGCCCACATGGCCTTTGTGACGAACAAACCGCCGGAGGAGCTCCGTGCTCTGCTCATCACCGCCAAGACGATGGCCGAGAGCGAAGGACGCCTGCCGGTGCTGCAAAAAATTGCCGAGTATGCCGATGTGCGCGGCCATTTCGACATCGCCGAAGACGCTTACCGGCTGACGATCCGTGTGGCGCGGCGTAATGCCAACGCCATGTCCCCGCGCATCGAGCGTGAGGCCTTGATCGGCCTGCTCTCCGCCAGTCTGAAGAATGGGAACTCGGAAACCTACTTCCAAGCCGCCCAGGATGCCGTGCTGCGTTTTCCTGAGGACAGCGAGTTCCTCGATCAATCGCTCTACATCAGCCTGCTCGTTGGTCACGAGGTGGAGACGAGCCTGCGCAAGGCGATGAAGCTCCTGCAAAATCAGCCGAAGGACAATCACCGCAAGCTCATGGTGGCTCTCGGCTACCTGCGCATCCACGACCAGCGCCAGGCCCTTGACTATCTCCAGTACATGGATCTCAACCTTCTCACGGAAGGTCAGCGAGCCGTTTTTGCCGCCGTCGCCTCCACCGCTGGGTTCAACGAGGAAGCGGCGGGTGTCATCCGAGCCATCGATCCACGAGCACGCATGTTTCCGGAGGAGCGATTACTCTATAAACGGGCTATCCGCTGAGCGGTGCCCAAAATAAAACCGCCGGTAGTCGGCGGTTTCACTTATCAAACCAAACTGGCGGAACGGACGGGGCTCGAACCCGTGACCTCCAACGTGACAGGCTGGCGTTCTAACCAACTGAACTACCGCTCCTTACCGTTTGATGGGCCGCGATGGTAGATGAGACGTTCCAGTTGGCAAACGGAAAGTGCCTGCCATTTAAAATTCCTGCCCCACGGGTCAAGCCAGCACGGCTTTGACCGGATGATGCTCCTCCACGCCGGTGAGCCGCTGCTCCAGACCCTGGAATTTGAAGGTGAACTTCCGGTGATCGATGCCCATCAGGTGCAGGATGGTGGCGTTGAGGTCGTTGATGTGAACCGGGTCCTTCGTGATGTTGTAGCTGAAGTCGTCCGTCTCGCCGTGCTCGATGCCGCCTTTCACGCCGCCGCCGGCCATCCACATGGTAAAGCAGCGCGGATGATGATCGCGGCCGTAGTTGTCCTTCGTCAGCGTGCCCTGCGAATACACCGTGCGCCCGAATTCCCCACCCCAGACGACCAGCGTGTCCTGTAGCAGGCCGCGTTGTTTGAGGTCCATGATCAGGGCGGCGCAGGCACGCTCGCTGTCCTCCACCTGGCCGCGGAGGAGCTTGGGCAGATTATTATGCTGGTCCCAGCCGCGGTGAAGGATCTGCACCACCCGCGTGCCGCGCTCGATGAGCCGACGGGCCATGATGGCGCTGTGGGTGAAGCTGCCGCTGCGGCTCACATCCGGGCCATACATCTCCAGCGTGGCTTTGCTCTCCTTGCTCAGATCGGTCAGCTCCGGCACGCTCGTCTGCATGCGGAAGGCCATTTCGTATTGGGCGATGCGCGTCTGGATTTCAGGATCGCCAATGCGGGCGTGGTTGATCGTATTGAGCTTATTGACGGCATCGAGCATCGCCCGGCGGTCGCTGGGATCGACGCCGGGAGGATTCTTCACATACAAAACGGGGTCGCCTTGGCCGCGGAGGGCCACGCCGGTGTATTTGGTGGGCAAAAAGCCGCTGCTCCACATGCGGGTGAACAGCGCCTGCGCCTGACTGGCAGCCGGAAAGGTGGGGGTGAAGACCACAAAGGCCGGGAGGTCATTGCTCTCACTGCCGAGGCCGTAGGCTAGCCATGAACCGATGCTCGCCTTGCCCGGCACCTCGCTCCCCGTCATCACAAAGGTACAGGCCGGGTCGTGATTGATCGCCGTGGTGTGGACGCTTTTGATCACGGCGATCTCGTCCACGATCTTCGCCGTGTGCGGCAGCAGCTCGCTCACCCAGCGGCCGCACTGGCCGTGTTGTGTAAATTGAAACATGCTCGGAGCTACCGGCAACCGTGCCTGACCGCTCGTCATCGTGGTGATGCGTTGGCCGTTGCGGATGCTCTCCGGCAGATCCTTGTCGAAAAACTTCGCCAGCCCCGGCTTGTGATCCCACAGATCGAGCTGCGAGGGTGCCCCGTTCATGTGCAGATAGATGAGGCGCTTCGCCTTCGGCGCAAAGTGAGGCAGACCCGGCAGGGAAGTATGCGCCTGGCCAGCGGCGGCCATCAAATCACGGCCCAGCATGGATGCGAGGGCGATGTTGCCCGCCCGAAAGCCGACGTTTCCGAAAAACTGGCGGCGTGTTTGGTGCTGGTGAAATTCGAGGAGCGGATTCATGGCGATGCGGAGCCATTAAACGGCATGCGAACCGTCTTTCTGCCACTTGCGGCATGGACTTTCGCGCCAAAAAAAGTCCGGGGCGGATCACTCAATCCGCCCCGGAGCACTTTCAGAGTTACCAACAGCTAGAAGGTCCACTCTTGGGAAAAGTTTTGATAGGGACCGTTCGGCTCACAATATTTTTACAGTCTCCCACGCCTGTGAAGCAGTGGGTCAGGCGGCCGTAAGTCGATTGTAAGGTGTTTGTGAGCAGGGTTTACTTCGACCTAGCAATTCCCGATTTCACGTTGCTGATGGCTTTCGTGATCTTCTCCTGCATGGCCTTCGAGTCGCCTGTCCGGGCAAGCGCAATCGCCTCGTCCACATACTCGATGGCATCCTTTCGCTGGCCTTCTTTATTCGTCTTCGCCTTGACCAGTTCTCGCCGAGCTGCCTGCAAGCTCGTCAGCGGCTCCTTCGCTGTCTGAGCTGCTTCCAAATGGCCGATGGCATTACGCATGTGATCACGCTTCGTCGGGTCTTTGGCGGAAAGCGACCACCCGAAGCCCAAAGCGACGATCAAAAGTGCGAACAGATTTTTCATAAGGCGAAGGAACGAAACGGAAGAAGGTTTTTTGCCAGTTTGGTGCTTTCAATCATCTCCAGAGTCTGAAAGCAACCGCTCCACATGCCTTGGATAATCCATCGCCTCATGCAGAACTCGACCGATCTCAATGTGGTCCTCCTTGATGCGATAAAGGATCGCATGCCTTCCGGCGTAGCAAATACGGCATTCCTCGTGTAGTTCAGGGCGAAGCCCAGCGTTCCGGCTTTGGTGAAATCTTCTCGAAGTTGTCCCACCGCAGCGCCAAATAGCGGTCCGCCTGCACTGCGCCCCATTGATGGGCCGTGTAGCCATCGATTTCCTGCAAGTCACCCAGCGCAGAGGATGAAAGCCGGATGGTCATGCAGCTGGCCGACGAGAGCGAATGTGAGTCATAAAGCTGTCACGGTCCATTTCGACAAAGTCACCTCGGTCTAGCCCATCAAATCCACGTATCGGTTCATCTTTGAGCCAGCTCAAAGCCGTTTCGCGGGCCTCCATTTGTCGCAACGCATCACGCACCACCTCGGCGGCATCATCATAGAGTCCGGTGGCCATCTTTTTGACCACGAGAGCATCGAGTGCGGGCGGCAGGGTGATTGTCATGCCTGACGAAGGGCCACAAAGTTTTTCCCGCGCAACGGCTCACATCCCCCGAACCATCTCCAGCGCCTCTTCGAGCTGCTTATGGCCGGCGCCGCTGGAAAGACGCGGGAACTTGCCCTGCACCATCACGAGCTTGCCATTCCGCGTCAGGATGAGCTTCCGCTCCTTGATCTCGACATCGCTGATGCCGGCGTGGGCGGCGGAGAGGCGGACGGAGGCGCAGGTGAGCAGGTTGGTGACGGCGTGAGGGAGTTTTTCGCCGAATTGATCGCGCCACTGGCCTTCCAGCTCGTCGAGTTCCTTGCGTGTCATGATCTCGCCGAGCTGGCGGTAGGCGGTGATGCGCAGTTTGGCGTCCTCGATGAAGGTGGCGGGCAAAAATGCGGGCGTGGCACCTTTGGCGGCCTGGAGCATGAGCGCTTCGCTCATCACCAGGAAGTCGGCACGCAGCCCCACCTCGACCGGACGAGCGATGCGGCGGCCCTGCATCCTCGCGACGCTTTGTTTGAGCATCTGGCAGTACAAATCGAAGCCGATGGCGGCGATGTGGCCGCTCTGCTCGGTGCCGAGCAGATTGCCCGCGCCGCGAATCTCCAGGTCGCGCAGAGCGATTTTGAAGCCGCTGCCGAGGCCGGCGTATTGCTTGATGGCGTTCACGCGTTTGCGGGCGTCTCCTGCGGTCACGGCATCGCGTGGGAGGAGGAGATAGGCGTGCGCCTGCACACCGCCACGGCCCACGCGGCCTCGGAGCTGATATAGATCGGCCAAACCGAAGCGGTCGGCGCGGTCGATGATGATGGTGTTCGCGTTCGGTATATCGACGCCGCTTTCGATGATCGTCGTGCACACGAGCACGTCCGCCTCGCCATCGACGAAGGTGTGCATGATGTCCTCCAGCAGCTCGCTGTCCATTTGGCCGTGGCCGATGACCACCCGGGCTTTCGGGCAAAGCTCGCGGATGCGCTGCGCGACTTTTTCGATGGTGGCGACGCGGTTGTGGAGGAAGAAAACCTGCCCGCCGCGCTCGATCTCGGTGTCGATGGCCTGTTTGATGACGCGCTCGTCATAAGGGCAGATTTGCGTCATCACCGCCTGCTTGTTCGGCGGCGGCGTCTCGATGGTGCTCATGTCACGCATGCCCATGAGCGCGAGGTAAAGAGTCCGCGGGATGGGCGTGGCGCTGAGCGTGAGCACATCGACGAGCCGGAAGAGGTCTTTAAATTTCTCTTTGTGCTTCACGCCGAAACGCTGCTCCTCGTCGATCACCGCGAGGCCGAGATTTTTGAAACGCACATCCTTCGAGATCACGCGATGTGTGCCCACAACGATGTCCACGGTGCCTTCGCTGATGCCCTTCACGATCTCGCGTTCCTTGTTCGAAGGCGTCAGTCGGCAGAGCATTTCGACGGTCACGGGGAACTCGCTCATGCGCTGGCGGATGTTTTCGTGATGCTGGCGGGCCAGAACGGTCGTGGGGACCAAAATGGCGACCTGACGGCCTCCCATGACCGCTTTGAACGCAGCGCGGATGGCCACCTCGGTCTTCCCAAAGCCCACATCGGCGCACAGGAGGCGGTCCATCGGCTTTTCGGCCTCCATGTCGCGTTTGATCTCCTCCGCGCTGCGGAGCTGGTCGGGCGTTTCGCGATACAAAAACGACTCTTCGAACTCCACCTGCCATTTCGTGTCGGGCTGATGCGAGAAGGCCTTCAACGTCTGCCTTTCCGCCGCGACGCTGAGCATGCGTTTGGCAAAGTCCTCGACGCTCTTTTCGGCCGTGGCCCGCGTTTTTTTCCAGCGTGTCTCGGTGAGCTTGCTGAGCGATGGTGCTTTGCCGCCGACACCGACGTAACGACTGACCATGTGGACGTGGGCGAGCGGCACAAAGAGCTTCGCACTGTCGGCGTAGTGCAAAACGAGCACCTCCTCCTTTTTACCACCGTCACGCACTTCGATGCCCATGTAGCGGCCGATGCCGTGTTCGGCATGCACAACAAGATCGCCTTCGCGCAACTCGCTGAGCACATCGCGGGCTTTTCGCAGCGTTTCGGCCTCGTCGAGCTTCGAACCGCGCACGCGGCGGATGTGCTGATGACGGCCAAAAATCTCCGCGCCAGTCAAAACCGCCAGTTTGGCGGCTGGAACGGTGAAACCGCGATACAGCAGCCCCAGCTTCGTCTCCACGGACGAGGGCAGTTTGCTCTGAAGCTCGTTGAAGCGCTCCCGCTCGGCTTCGTTGTGGAAGAAGATGACTGTGCGCCAGCCTGCCTTGTGCCATTCCGTGATTTGGCTGGTGAAAAGCTCTCGGCGGGCCTCATGCAGCACAAAGTCGGAGGCATCGAAGACACCGAGCGGATTCTCATGAATGGCGGCGGAGAAATCTTCGAGGCCTTCAACCTCGGCGGCACCGCTGAGAATGCGTGCGTGAGCTTCAGCCGTATCTTCACCTTCGATCTGGATGATGAAATCATCTTTGTGCAGGTGATGGCGAACGAGTCCGGTTTCATCCGACCCATCGTTCATCGTCAAAATGACGCCTGCGCTGTCGAGACGACGAATCGATGACTGGTTGTGCAGATCGAAGGCGCGGATGGACTCCAGTTTGTCATCAAAAAACTCCAGGCGCAGCGGTTCCTCGGCCTGCCAGGAGAAAAAATCCACGATGCCGCCGCGACGCGCAAACTGGCCGCGTTCGGTGACGACGGGCACACGCTCGTAACCAGCCTCCGTCAGCTCTTTGAGCAGAAGTTCCACATCCAGCTTCTCGCCGATTTTGAGCATGCGTTTCTGGTCGGTGATCTCCGCCAGATCCGGTGCCGGTTCGTCGAGGCTGTCGGCACAGAGCACCAGCACAGGCGATTCGCCCTCCAGCATGCGACTGAGCACTGCGGTGCGCTCAGCGAGCATTTCCGGGTCCGCAAAGGCACCTTGGACGATGTGGCCGAGACGCGGAAAATACAGCGCCGGGCACTGCCACACGCCGAGTTCGGCATGCACATGGTCCAGCGTTTTCACTTCCGGGCAGAGGACCCACACGCGGCGCTTGGTTTTTTCCGCTCGGCGCACCAACAACGCCGCCGCGAAGCCAAAGGCCTGTGGAGCGACGTGATCGAGCACTGTCCGCGATTTAAATTCCTTCTTCGCCAGCACTAAATCCACGAGGCCAAGTGCATCCCCCCGCGCACGCGTGGTGGGCGGTTTATTCAGGCGACTGGCGGCTCGTTTGGCGGAGTGCAAAAGAAACGCCGGGCCTATGCGGCCCGGCGTGGTAGAATTCAAGGGTGGAATGGCGTGTGACTACTTCGGCGAGGAGGTGCTCTCCGAGTTTGAGCCACCTGACTTCGTTTTACCGACGGCGGCGGCGAAGAGATCGTCCTTAGTGGCCCATTTGTGGATCTCTTTGCCGTTTTTATCAAAAACGCGCACCGCGAGGCCGCCCATGCCGTCGGATTGGATGGCGCTGGCTCCATTAATGTAATAGAAGCCACCATCGAGCTTTTGTTTGTTCAGGATAATTTCAGACGTATCAACTGTGACAGAGCTGGAGCCAGCGATGGCTGCAATATTCGTGCTGCCTGAGGTTTCGATGCGTGCAGAGCCTTTTCCTTTACCGCCATCCTCGCGGCGGAAGCACCAGTAATCGACGCGCAAGTCCCCCACAGCTAGTGGCTGGCGGTTCTTGATGTTGATTTTGTAGATCCATGTTTCCTGCTCGTAAGTCGTGTTGTTCGACTTCTGCTTGGTCTCTCCGAGCTTTTTCTTCGTATAGGTCACATCAAAGCTGTACTTCGTGTTGGCCGCCGCCCATTCGGCGATGAACTTCTGATCCGCCTCAGTGAAAGTGGCGGCAGGCACATTGAAGAGGCGGCCATCGGCCATTCGTTTGAGGCTGACCTGACCAGCGGCTGCGGAGACGATCTCGGCATCGAGCTTACGCCCTTGGGCATCGGTGAATTCGCGGGCGGAAAGGCTGGTGAAGGCCAGGAGCACGCAGACGGGAGTGAGGAGGCGTGTTTTCATAAGCGATAAGCAGTGTGTTGAACGGGTGGAGGCTAGGTGGATTACCCCGGTGGCGTCAAGAACGTTTTGGAGAGGGCGCTTTGATCAAACGCCGGGTGGCGACCGTTTATGCCGCGTCATGTCTCACGATTCCGTCACCTCCCGCCGCCGGTTTTTCCAGCAATGCACCGCCGCAGGCGCGGCGCTTGGTTTCCCCACGATCATTCCATCCTCCGCCCTCGGCAAGGATGGCGCGGTGGCTCCGTCGAATCGCACCACGCTGGCACTCATCGGCTGTGGTGGCCGTGGCACGGATGTGTTGAAGAATTTCCTTCAGGACGAGCGCGTGCAGGTCATCGCCGTGTGCGATGTGGAGCGTGAGTCGGATCGTTACAACAAGGGGCTCATCAAAAAGGCGGGCACCTTCGGGCGTGAGCCCACGAAGCGCCTCGTGGACAAAATCTACGGCACCACCGGCTGCGCCACACATGAGGATTTCCGTGAGGTGCTGGCACGCGGTGATGTCGATGCCGTGCAAATTGCCACGCCGGATCACTGGCATGCTTTGCAGGCCGTCGCTGCCGCTCGGGCCAAGAAGCACATCTACGGCGAGAAGCCCCTCAGCCTCACCATCGCGCAGGGGCGCTTCATGAGTGATGTCGTGCGGCAAAGCGGCGTCGTGTGGCAGACGGGCAGCCAGCAGCGCAGCGATGTCCACTTCCGCATGGCGGCCGAATATGTCCGCAATGGCAAGATCGGCAGGCTGAAACAAATCCGCGTCGGCTTGGCGAGTGACAATCGCGATAACAACGGCTGCGCTTCCCAGACGGCTCCCACACCCGTGCCTGAGGGCCTGAATTACGACCTGTGGCTCGGCCCTGCGCCTGAAGCTCCGTTTTGTCCCGCTCGCCTGCACTCGAACTGGCGCTGGTTCTATGATTACAGCGGCGGAAACATCACCGACTTCGGTGCGCACCATCTCGACATCGTGCAATGGGCACTCGGCATGGATGAAAGCGGCCCGGTGGAGTTCTTCGACCTCCGCGCCGAATGGCCCGCACCCGGCAGCCTTTACACCACCGCGCCGAAATTCGCCTTCGCCTACCGCTACGCCGATGGCACCACCGTCCACGTGAAGGACAAGCAGGACTTTGGTGCTGGCATTAGCTTTGAAGGCGAGCTTGGCACCATCCTCTGCAATCGCGGCAAGCTCGACATCCAGCCTGTCGCATTCCGCAAACCACTCGCCGAGGGCGATGTGCGCCTTTTCGAGAGCAAAGACCACTTCCGAAACTTCATCGACGCCATCCAAGATGGTGCCAAAACCGCCGCACCCATCGAATACGCCCACCGCAGCATCACCATCGCCCACCTTGCGAACATCGCCCTGCGTCTCCACCGCGAAAAACTCCGCTGGGACCCTGTGAAGGAGCAGATTCTCGACGACCCCGAGACCACCGCCATGCTCACGCGGCCGATGCGCGGGCCGTGGAAGCTGGCTTGAGTCTTTCGCACATCCTTCACCTTTCAAAACCATGCGCCACCTCATCCTTCTCCCACTCCTCACGCTCTCTGCCTTGGCTCAGCAGCCGAAACCCGCACCCACGAAGCTCGCACCCGCAATCACCGCCGCGCTCGAAGCCCATCCGGGCCTTGTTTACGCCCGCTACGGCCAGCGTGAGATGCAACTCGACCTCTGGAAGCCGAAAACAACTTCGCAACCGCTGCCTGCCATCCTCTGCATCCACGGCGGCGGTTGGTATAAGGGCGAGCGTTCCAACATGGCGAACCTCGCGCAGGCTTTGGCTGCAAAAGGTTTTGTGACGGCCACCATCAGCTACCGGCTCAGCGGCGAGGCCAAGTTTCCCGCCGCCACGCAGGACTGCAAAGCCGCCGTGCGTTTCCTGCGGGCGAACGCGGCGAAGTTTGGCATCAACGCGAAGGCCATCGGCGTCACCGGTCTCTCTGCGGGCGGTCATCTCGCCGCGCTGCTCACCACCAGCGGTGGCGTGAAGGAACTCGAAGGCGAGGGCGGTCACGCCGAACACTCCAGCGCCGTGCAGGTCGGTATCGCTATGGGAGCGCAGAGCGATCTCGAAAGCGTCCGCATCGGCGAACTTAGCGGCAAGCCCGATGATCCCTTCTACCGCACCTTCCTTGGCGATTCCCAGGCCGCGATACCGCAGACCTACGCCCTCGCCTCCCCGCGTCATCATTTGGACAAAAGCGATCCGCCTTTGCTCTTTTTGGCCGGCGAACTCGACGACGCCAGCACGCACGCTGACGACGCTCGTGCCGATCTCGTCAAACTCGGCATCCCCACCGGCCTCACGCTCATCCCCCAGGCACCGCATGCGTTTCTCGGCCAGCAGAAGGCTTTCGATACCTGCGTGAGCGGCTCTGTGGATTTCTTCGCGAAGCATTTGAAGCGTTGAGGTGGTCAAGGCTTCGCCGTCAAAGCGTCAAGCAGGTCAAGAAGCGCCCTGCTTGACCATTCTTTGACCCGTTCTTGACCTCTTCCCCCCTCCTCAGATTTTGCCGAAAAAGTGGAACTGACGGGCGAATTCAGATGCATGATGGGACCGCGCCGAATTCACAGCCATTGGCGCTCTCCCAGCCATGAACTCTCGTTTCATTCTCTGCCTTGTTTTGCTCTTCTGCGGCCTGCTTGTGGCGCAGGAGGTGCCTTCAGCCGATCCGCTGAATGCCGCCATGGCAGCGGCATCGAGCGCTCTCGGGGTGAATGATGTGCGTCTGCCCGGCGTGGGCATCGCGGAGGGCATCTCGGAGATCACGGGCGTGGCGGTGAGCCCGCTGCTGGGCGTGAGCGTGATCGGTGCCTGGACGTGGTGGAAGACGAATGCGCAACTGCGGGACAAACTGCCTTGGTATTGCCAGCCGCTGGTGTGGGGCATCGGTCTGGGCCTCATCGGCCTGTGCCTGATGAAGGACATCCTCGGCGCGATGGTGCCGGCGATTGCGAAGAAGCCGCTCGACTGGATCGAGCTGTTCGAAGACAAGGCGAGCGCCCTGGTGGCGAGCACGGCTTTTGTGCCATTGGTGGCCATTGCCATGTCTCAAGTGGATCGCATTCAGCGTGAGGCATCCTCCGGCGTGGCGATGCTGCCGCTGGCCTCCATCGCCGATTCAGCGGTACACACGCCATGGATCACGGTGCCCGTGGCGGTGGCCGCTTTTCTCGTCGTGTGGCTCAGCTCGCATGCGATCAATGTGCTCATCGCTTTCTCGCCCTTTGGCCTCGTCGATACCGGGCTGAAGCTCGCGAAGCTGGCCATCCTGACCGTGGTGGTAGGCAGCGCGGCGATCCATCCGTGGGTTGGGGCGGCGGTGGCGCTGCTCTTGATCGCCATCGGTGTGCTGATGGCTGGCTGGTCGCTGCGCCTGATGATTTTTGGCATGCTGATGGGCCGGGATTTGATCCTCGATACGCGTGCGGACAAAACGGAGGCTCAAAGCGGCGCGAAGGCCTTCCTAGCACGCCGCACGGCGGGCGTGCCGGTGCGGACGCGGGGCGTCGTCGTGCTCGATGAGCTCGGACACCCTCGTTTTGAATGGCGCACCTGGTTCCTCGGCCCAAAGCGCAGCCTGCCGCTGGAGGAAAGCAGCCTCGTGATGTGCAAAGGCATCGTGAATCCCTCCATCGCGCAGCGGCTGGAGGCAAACAGCCGCCCGCGCAGCCTGCTGGTGTTGCGCCCGCGCTATCGCGGCATCGAGGAGGCGCTTGCTGCCCATCTCGGCTGCCGCGAGGTGATTGATAATGCCCTCGTCCGCGGCTTCCGCGCGGCGAAGCAGTGGTTCGCAGGAGCTTTCAGCGGCGAAATGGTGGTGATGAAGAGCGGCCGTTCGTAGGCTTGCGCATCCGCCGCATCCGCCTATGAGAGCGGCCCGCATGCACCTGTTCCATTACCAAAACGACCGCCTCCACTGCGAAGACACCGATCTCGGCTCCCTGGCCGCGAAGCACGGCACGCCGCTTTACGTTTACAGCAAGGGCACCATCACGAGCCACTACCAGCGTCTCGATGCGGCGCTCGACCCTCTCGACCACCTCGTGTGCTACGCAGTGAAAGCGAACTCGAACCTCGCCATCCTCAGCACCATCGCCAAGCTCGGCGGTGGCTTTGACATCGTCTCCGCGGGCGAACTCTACCGCGTCATTAAAGCGGGCGGCGATCCTGCGAAGTGCACCTTTGCCGGCGTGGGCAAGACCCGCGCCGAGATCGAATTCGCGCTCGAAAAAGGCATCTACTGCTTCAATGCCGAATCCGAGGCCGAACTGCGCTACATCAATCAGGTGGCTGGTGAGCTCGGTAAGAAAGCTCCCGTGGCCGTGCGAGTGAATCCGAATGTGGATGCGCATACGCACGCCAAGATCACCACCGGCAAGAGCGAGAACAAATTCGGCATCGACTTCGATCAGGTGCTCGATGTGTATGCCCGCGCGGCCAAAGAGTGCCCGCATCTCGAAATCCGTGGCGTGCAGATGCACATCGGCTCGCAGCTCACCAGCGTCACCCCCTTCCGTGAAGCTGTGGAGAAGGTCATCCCCATGGTGAAGGACATTCAGCGTCTCTACGGCATCCAGTTCTTCAGCATCGGTGGCGGCATCGGCATCAATTACAAGCAGAGCCTCGACTCCGGTGCGTCCACCTGGTGGGAATCAAACAGCGAAACGCATCCGCTCACGGTGCAGGCCTATGCTGAGGCCGTGGTGCCGCTGCTCCAGCCGCTGGGCCTGCGTATCCTCTGCGAGCCCGGCCGCTTCATGGTCGGCAATGCCGGCGTGCTCCTCACGAGCGTGCTTTACGAGAAACGCGGCAGCGCCAAGACCTTCAAGATCGTGGATGCCGGCATGAATGACCTCATCCGCCCCACGCTTTACGAAGGCTGGCATCAAATTGTGCCCGTGAACAAGCCCGCGAACGGCCAGACCGAGCTTGCCGATGTCGTCGGGCCCATTTGCGAAAGCGGCGACTTCCTCGCCCAGAACCGCGACATCGCCCCGGTGCAGGCGGGCGACGTGCTCGCGGTGATGAGCGCCGGCGCCTACGGCTTCACCATGGCCTCGAACTACAACACCCGCCCGCTCCCCGCCGAAATCCTCGTCGAAGGCAGCAAGGTCAGCGTCGTCCGCGAACGCCAGACGCTTGATGACGTGCTCAAAGGCGAGCACATCGCGTAGTCCAACTCAGCGCACCGTCGCTCGATTCGGAAAACGGACGTTTTCTGCTACGCATCGCTCCGGATGGCGATGGGGCGGATGCGGTCTTTTTGGCGGCGATGAGCGATGGACTGATGATTGAAAGCAGAAGCTGGACCTCTCGCAAAGGTTCCGTAATCGTTGGCGGATACCCGGGTTTCGCTTGGATCGGCAAGAGAAAGATTGCGAGGCAGCGGCGGCAGTGGACGTTTGGCCTCGTGAGTCACCCACGCATGCGTCTCCCCATCTTTTTCCCGCTTTTGAGCCTGATCTGCTCGTCCGTCATGGGCGCGGAGACGCCATACCGGGTGATGGATTTTCGTGCGCCGCCGCACAACTACGCCGAGCATGAGCCGAAGGACCGGTTTGCGGCGTTGTT
>Ga0209298_10000857_pt1 | contig 20398 bp, 19 predicted proteins | sample S_140806_EF_Meta_FD_187325 | JGI IMG/M metagenome (GOLD analysis project Ga0209298, IMG submission 187325) | Freshwater microbial communities from Lake Simoncouche, Canada to study carbon cycling - S_140806_EF_MetaG (SPAdes) (version 2) | ecosystem: Environmental > Aquatic > Freshwater > Lake ...
GAGCGCACGACCAGGGTGTCGAATAACAGGCCGAGTGCGATCGTGCTGCCGACCTGGCCGGCCACGATCAGGTCGCTGACCAACATTGAGGCCATTGTGAAGGCGAACACCAGGCCGGCTGAGGTGACCACGGCGCCGGTGCCGGCCATTGAACGGATGATGCCGGTGTTGATTCCGGCATGAATCTCCTCCTTGAACCGCGACACCAGCAATAAGTTGTAGTCCGAGCCGACCGCCAACAGGATGATGACCGACATCGCCAGAACCATCCAGTGCAGTGGCATCCCGAGGATGTGCTGCCAGATCAACACCGACAGCCCGAACGATGTGCCCAAAGACAGTGCGACAGTTCCCACGATGACCGCCGCGGCCACCACACTTCGGGTCAGGATTAGCATGATGATGAAGATCAGGCACAGCGAGGACAGCCCGGCGATCATCAGGTCGTAGTTGGCACCGCTCTGCATGTCCTTGTACGCCGAAGCCGTCCCGCCCAGAGAGACCTTCGAGCCCTCCAGCGGCGTCCCCTTTATTGCCTCGAATGCCGCATTGCGGATCTTGTCGATCAGCGCGAGTCCGGTCGGGGTGGCGGGGTCGGTCTCGTGGGCGATGATGAACCGCACGGCTTTTCCGTCGGGTGAGACGAACATCTTCATCCCGCGTTTGAACTCTTCGTTGTTGAACACCTCGGGTGGCAGATAGAACGTGTCGTCATTTTTTGACGCGTCAAAGGCCTGACCCATGGCGGTCGCGTTGTCCTGCATGGCCTGCATCTGATCCTGCAGGCCGCCCATGGTGGACTGCATGGTCAGCATCATGGTCTTCATCGACTTCATGGTTGCGATCATCGGCGGCATGATCGTGAGCATCTGGGGCATCAGGGCGTCGAGGCGGTCCATGTCGACGGTGAGCGCTCCGAGATCGTCACTGAGCTTGTCGATTCCATCGAGCGAGTCGAACACCGACCGCAACGACTGGCAGACCGGGATGTCGAAGCAGTGCGGTTCCCAGTACAGGTAATTGCGGATCGGACGGAAGAAATCGTCGAAAACTGCGAGGTGATCTCGTATTTCGTTGGTGTCGAGAACCATCTGCTTGGTCTTGCCGACCATGTCGTGGGTGACACCGGTGAGCTGTGTCATCAGCGCATACATCTTCTCCATCTGATCGACGGAGACCTGCATCTCGTCGCCCATCTTCAGCATGTCCTTCATGCGGTCCTGCATGTAGGACATGTTCAACTGCTGGGTGGCGCCGGACATGCTGATGATGAACGGGATCGAGGTGTGTTCAATCGGTTTGCCCTGCGGCCGAGTGATGGCCTGGACCCGGCCCACGCCCGGGATGTGGAAGATGTTCTTGGCGACGCGATCGATGACCAACATGTCCGCCGAGTTGCGCACATCATGATCGGTTTCGATCAGAAGGAGTTCCGGATTCATCCGGGCCTGCGGGAAATGCCGGTCCGCGGCGGCGTAGCCGACGTTGGCCGGAATATCGGCCGGTAGATATTGGCGGTCGTTGTAATTATTCGTGTACGACGGCAGCGCCAGCAGTCCGACAAGGGCGAGCGCGATGGAGGCGACCAGAATCGGGCCCGGCCACCGCACCACGGCCGTTCCGATCCGGCGCCAACCGCGGGTCTTCATCGTCCGCTTGGGATCGAACAGTCCGAAATGGCTACCGACGGTCAGCAGCGCCGGTGCCATGGTCAACGCCGCCACCACTGCGACGATCATGCCGATCGCCAGGGGCACACCGAGGCTCTGGAAGTACGGCAGCCGGGTGAAGTGCAGACAGAACGTGGCGCCCGCGATCGTCAGGCCCGAGCCCAGGATCACGTGCGCGGTGCCGTGATACATGGTGTAGAACGCGGTCTCCCGGTCCTCACCGTCCAGCCGTGCTTCGTGATAGCGGCCCAGAAGGAAGATGACGTAGTCGGTGGCCGCGGCGATCGCCATCGTGGTCAACAGGTTGACCGCGAATGTCGACAGGCCGATCAGGTCGTGATAGCCGAAGAACGCGACAATGCCTCGGGCAGCGCCCAATTGGAGGAAGACCATCAACAGCACCAGCACGGTTGTCACGATCGACCGGTAGACCAGTAGCAGCATCACGAAGATGACGATGAGGGTTACCGCGGTGATTTTCTTGACGCCCTTGTCGCCGGCGTGATGCTGGTCGTAGGTCAGCGCGGCGGGGCCGGTGACGTAGACCTTCACGCCCGTCGGTGGTGTCATCTTCGACACCGCGTCGCGGACCGCCTGGATGGACTCGCCAGCCAGCGTCTCACCCTGGTTGCCGGCCAGGTACAGCTGTACGTAGGCGGCTTTGCCGTCGGCGCTCTGCGACCCGGCCGCAGTCAACGGGTCACCCCAGAAGTCCTGAATGTTCTGGACGTGGGTGGTGTCCGTCCGGAGTTTGGCGACGAGACCGTCGTAGAACTCGTGGGCGTCTGCGCCGAGGGGGGCGTCGCCCTCCAGCACGATCATCGCTGAACTGTTGGAGTTGAACTCGTTGAATACCTGGCCGACCCGCTTCATCGCCTGCAGTGACGGCGCGTCTTCGGGAGCCAACGACACCGAGTGCTGTTCACCGACGACCTCGAGTTGGGGCACGCTGATGCTGAGCACGACCACCAGGCCGATCCAGAACAGCAGGATCGGAATCGAGAACAGTCGGATGAATTTCGGTATCGCCGGGTGCGCGCCGACGTGGCGGTTCGACGCGGTGTTCTCGGTCAGCACGAGAGAGGGCTTGTTACCCCTCAACAGCTTGACCATGGGATTCCCTGCGATCGCGGAACGAACATCGACCAAGAGATTAGCTCATGTAACTGTTCGGCTTACAATCGTCGGCATGAGTTCCGCTAAGCGTGTTCTGGCTGCTGCATTCATCGCGTCGGCGGCCCTGGTAACGGCCGCCCCGGCCCAGGCTGACCCCGATATCGACTTCGCCGATCAGTTGCACGCGTTCGGCATCTACGGCCAGCGTGACTACAACGCCTGGCTGGGCAAGATCGCCTGTAAACGTCTCGCCAACGGGGTCGACGGCTCCGCCTACGCATCTGCGGAGTTCATCTCGTTGAACTTGGCGCGCGATACCTCCCAGACGCAGGCTTTCCAGTTCCTCGGTGCGGCTGTCGCGACCTACTGTCCCGATCAGGTCGGGGTGCTGCAGGCCGCCGCGCAGTAACCGGTGGCGGTCGAACGCGAACTCGACGAGTTCGTCGCGGCCCCACCGGACGTCGTGCGGTGCTACTACGTCGACCTCGACCGGATTGCCGAAGTGCATCCACTGGTGGTCGCTGTCCGCACGATGTCCCATCAGATCCTCGATGACGGCTACGAACAGACCTATTCCGTTAAAGACCGTGTCCCGCTTGGTTTTCTGACTCTTCCCATCACCTACACCGCGACTCTGCGGGTGCCCACCCGTGGCGCAGTGACGGCACAGGCGCGGCAGTTTCCCGGCGTGCGACTGGACTCGATCGTGACCTTCGATCCAGAGTCGGGCGGCACCCGGCTGACCGAACGCATCCGGATCGCCGCGCCACCGGGTCTGCTGGCGGTGACGGTTCGTCAAGCCGTCGCCGCCCACTCCGAGATGCTCGCCGGCATCCGGCGGAACTTCTCGGGTTAACTCACCCGGCCAGCTTGCCGTTGTCGATCGGGTAGACCGCGCCGTGGATTGCGGCGGCGTCGTCGCTGGCCAGAAACGCGATAGCGGTAGCCACATCCCTCGGCTCCATCAGGCCGCGAGGCGCGGCGATCCGCATGATCAGCTTGTAGTCGGCGTTGTCCGGGGCGGTGAAATCAGTGACCTGCGGCGTCAGCATGCCGCCGGGGCACACCACATTGACCCGCAGTCGCTCCCTGGTGAACTCCACCGCGAGTGCCCGGGTGAGCCCCACCAGGCCGTGCTTGGCCGCGCAGTATCCGGCCGAGTAGACCTCGCCCTCGACGCCAGCCACCGACGCAACGTTGACGATATTGCCGCCGACGCCCAGCAGGTGTGGCAGCGCCGCGCGGCACAGGTAGAACGGGCCGTTGAGGTTGGCCGCGAGGTCGTAGGCCCAGTCGTCATCGGTGACTTCCGAGGTATGCCGCATCTGGTGAAAGCCGGCCGCGTTGACCAGGATGTCGAGCCGACCGAAACGGTGAACGCACTGTTCGACGGCATCCCTGCAAGCCTGCGGATCGGTGATGTCGACTGATGCATAGGCGCCGCCGGGCACCGTCTCGAACACCGTGGCCATCCGCCCGGTGTCGCGGGCGATCCCGAATACCGTGGCCCCGCGTTCGGCGAATAATCGCGCGACCGCCGCGCCCAGCCCGGACGACGCTCCGGTGACGAGGGCGACTTTTCCGCTCAGTTGCGCCATCTTCGAGCCTTCCGGTCGGGGGTTTTCACCGTCGGTTATGCGTGCACGTCCCGCAGTCCGACGGCGTTGCGTAGTCCTGAGCAGTTGTAGCACCCGACGCAACCGACGCAGTCGCGGCACCTCGCGCATGCCACACAGCCCACACAGCGCCGGCAAGCGACGCAGCCGATACATGCCACGCATCCGCGCAGGAGAACGCAGAGCACGGTCAGCAAACTCCCGGCTACCGCGGCGCTGCCGGCCGTGCCGATGGATCCGGCTACCGCGGCGCTGCCGGCGGTGGCGATGGATCCGGCTACCGCGGCGCTGCCGGCCGTGCCGATGGATCCGGCTACCGCTGCGCTGCCGGCGGTCCTTCGCGATCCCGCAATGGCGGCGCTGCCAGCAGTCCAGCTCGAGGCGGCCACGGCGACGGAGTTCACAGCGGCCATCCAACCATCCCATCCCATCGCCGCCCCGGCCGCGACAACTTCCGATGAAAAGCACCAAAACCGCAGCCAGATCGGGTAACCGAATCATTACGCGACCATGACCATGTGGTGCGTGACGAGCGCCGCGGGCCGGTGTCGTCTTGAATTAGACTGCAGGGGCGCCTACGGGGTGCGGACATGAGACAGGGAGCGGCCGGTGCGATCGATCGATGCCTCGTCGCCGAGGATCGCCCTGACCGCTGGGTCAGCGGGATCGTTGGGTTCGCCGGGCGGCGCGGAGTTTGAGATCTGGCGCAATGGCGTACGGCAAACGGTCCTGGGCCAGGTTTCTCAATTCGTCGAGTCCGAGTGCGTGCCGCAACTTGCGCACACCGGCGTCGATATTGCCGCTGACGTCCTGACCCAATTCGTCGACGGTGGCAAATGCCTACGGTCGACATTCATGTACCTGGGGTGGCTGTGCGGAGCCGGTCCTGATGGCGCGGCACTGCGCGCCTGCGCCGGACTGGAGTTTCTGCAGGCGTTCGCCCTGCTGCAGGATGACGTGATGGATGACTCCCCGGTGCGCCGGGGCCGTCCGGCCGCCCATATCCAGTTCGCCCAATGGCATCGTGACCGTGGGTTGTCAGGATCGCGGGACCGGTTCGGGGCGTCGCTGGCAACCCTGCTCTCCGATCTGTGCCTGGTGTGGGCCGAGCAGATGATGCGCGACAGCGGAGTACCGCAGAACGCGCTGTCGCGGGCCTGGCCGCACTATGACGCGATGCGGGTCGAACTTGCGATCGGCCAGATCGCCGACGTCGCCAACGACGCCGAAGCCATGCCGGATCTGGATGACGTGCTCGACATTGCGCGCCGCAAATCCGGAAACTACACGGTTCGGCGTCCGCTGGAGATCGGCGCTGCGATGGCCGGTCGCGGTGACCTGATCGACGCACTCGGCGGCTACGGACATGCGCTGGGCGAGGCGTTCCAGTTGCGCGACGACATCCTGGGTGTCTTCGGCTCGCCGGAGGTGACCGGCAAGCCGGCCGGCGGCGACCTCGCCGAGCGCAAGGCCACCAGCGTTGTGGTCGCGGCCCAGCGGATGGCTGACGCCGCCATCGGCCGGCAGTTCGCCGAGCTGATGACCACCGAGGAACTCACCGAGTCCGAGATCGCTCACTGGCGGAACCTGATTGTGGCAACCGGTGCCGCGGACTGGATCGAAGAGCTGATCGCCGAACGAGTGGCCGAGGCCGCCGAGCATCTCCGCGACCCTCGGATCGACGACTGGGTCCAATCGGCGCTGGCCGATATGGCCTCGGTCTGCACCCAACGAGTGACCTGATCAAGAGGAGTCATTGATGCGCACTGTCCCCGGGAAAACCGACCATGTGGTCGTTGTGGGTGCCGGACTGTCCGGGCTGTCGGCTGCCCTTCAGTTGGCCGGGCGTGGACGCTCGGTCACTGTCGTCGAGCGCTACGGATACCCGGGCGGGCGGATGGGCCAGGCCGATATCCGCGGCTACCGGATCGACACCGGCGCAACCGTTCTGACCATGCCCGACATCATCGAAAATGCGTTCAACGCCGTCGGGGCGTCGATGAGTGACTACGTCGAAATCATGCCGTCCGATCCCGCCTATCGCGCCTCATTCGCCGACGGCAGTTCCCTCGACGTGCACTCCGACATCGCGGCCATGACGGCCGCTATCGAGGAGTTCGCCGGCCCGGAACAGGCCGCCGGATACCTGCGGCTGCGGGATTGGCTGACCGAGCTATACAAGCTGGAGATCGACGGTTTCATCGGGTCCAATTTCTCGTCACCGTTGTCGCTGCTGACACCGCAACTGGCCCGGCTGGCCGCCATCGGCGGATTCCGCGGCTGGGAGAAGATGGTGAGCCGTTTCATCAGCGACGAGCGGCTACAGCGGATCTTCACCTTCCAGGCCCTCTATGCCGGCGTGCCGCCGCAGCAGGCGCTGGCCGCCTATGCGGTGATCGCCTACATGGACACCATCAACGGGGTGTACTTCCCGCGCGGCGGTATGCGCGCGGTGCCCGAGGGGCTGGCCGCCGCGGCCGCCGACGCCGGCGTGGTGTTCCGCTACGGATCCACCGTGACGCGTCTGGAGCGTTCCGGTTCACGGGTGACGGCGGTGTGCACCGACTCCGGCGACCGGATCGCTTGCGATGCCGTGGTTCTCACCACCGAACTGCCGCTGACCTACCAGTTACTCAATCGCACGCCCCGTCGGCCGATCAAGTTCCGGCCGTCCCCGTCGTGCGTCGTCATGCACGTCGGGGTGCCGTCTGTCGGAGGTGCGCTGCAGCACCACAACATCAGCTTCGGAGCCAACTGGTCGAAGACCTTCGACGAGATCATCGATGAGGGTGTGCTGATGAGCGACCCGTCTCTGTTGGTGACCATGCCCACCGCAGGTGACCGGACGCTCGCACCTCCCGGGCGCGACCTACTATTCGTACTGGCACCATGCCCGAATCTTGAAGTGGGCAAGGTGAATTGGGCCGTCGAGGGCGATACCTACGCCCGGCAGATGCTGGCAACCGCAGCCGAGCGCCTGCTACCGGGCCTGGATCAGGACGCCGACGTGCTCGACGTCGTGACCCCGGCCGACTGGGCGCGCCAGGGCATGTTGGCGGGCTCGCCATTCGCGTTGGCGCATACCTTCGCCCAGACCGGGCCGTTCCGGCCGGCCAACCTGGTGCGTGGTATCGACAACGTCGTACTGGCCGGGTCGTGCACGGTTCCGGGCGTCGGCGTACCGACAGCACTGCTGTCCGGTCAGTTGGCAGCCGAACGGATCACCGGCCCCGTCGGAGACAGGTCACCGGCAACGATCATCAGTTCACCGAAACAGGTTGGGGCATGATCAACACCGAATTGCACGCCGCCGGGATTGACGACGAACGGTTGCGGGAGTCCTACCGGTACTGCCGTGCGCTCAACGCCCAACACGGCCGCACCTACTTCCTGGCCACCAGACTGCTGGCCCCGTCGCAGCGACCGGCCGTGCATGCTCTATACGGCTTCGCCCGCTACGCCGACGACATTCTCGATGATCTGACGTCGAATGCGACCGTCGCGCAACGGGAAACGCGATTGGAGGAGTTGGCGTCGAAGTTCTTCAATGGCGCCGACGACGCCAGTGAGCCGGTGCTGCCTGCCGTCCTGCATACGGCTCGCACCTATCGCATTCCACTGAATCTGTTCGACGACTTCCTGACGTCGATGCGGATGGACCTGACAGTCACCGACTATCCCGACCGCCCGGCGATCAACCACTACATGCGCGGCTCGGCTGAGGTGATCGGGCTGCAAATGTTGCCCATCCTCGGCACCGTCGGACCGCTGTGTGACGCCGAGCCCTACGCCGAAGCCCTCGGCCAGGCGTTCCAGCTGACGAATTTCCTGCGTGATATCAACGAGGACCTCGACCGTAATCGCATCTACCTTCCCGCCGATGAACTCGCGGCCTTCGGAGTGGACCGCGAGTTGCTGATGTGGTGTCACGACAACAGTCGCACCGACCCCCGCGTACGGGCGGCCCTGGCCGCGCAGCATGAGACCACCCGGGCTATCTATCGGGTGGCACACAAGGGCATCGCGCTGCTCGCGCCGCAGTCGCGGCCGTGCGTGACGACGGCGTTCACGCTGTACTCCGAGATTCTCGACAATATCGAGGACATCGACTTCGCGGTGTTCAGCGAGCGGGCGTCGGTGGGCATGGGCCGCAGGATTGCGGTGTTCAGCGGCGGACTGGTGCGGGCCAGGCGAGCGCGGCGGGCCGCCGTAACCTCGAGAGGCGGACTGTCCCAGGGCGCGGCCTGATGGACCGGTGGCAATACCTGCTCATCCTCGTTGGATGCATTCTGATCACGCTGCCGTTGGAGGCGTTTGGTCGCGGCGTCTACCGTCAGCCACGGCGCCTGCTGCGTGCCCTGACCCCGGTGCTGCTGGTATTCCTGGTGTGGGATGCGGTTGCGATCGCACTCGACGTCTGGCACTACAACCCACGTTTCGTCAGCGGCATCGAGATGCCGTTCATGCCGCTCGAAGAATTGCTGTTCTTCATCGTCATCCCGCTGTGCGGTCTGCTGACCTATTCGGCTGTCAGTTCCGTGCTCGGCATTCTCGGTCGGTCGCGGGCCACAATGGCCGCGCGGAGTCGGCGGTGATCGGTCTGGGGTACACACTGCCGGCGATCATTTCGGTCGTCGGGGTGTGTGTGCTGGAATGGTCCGTACTGCGTACCGGGCTTTTCCGCACGCGCGCCTACTGGATATCGATGGTGATCGTGTTTGGATTTCAGGTTCTGGTCGACGGCTGGTTGACCAAGCTGTCCGCACCGATCGTCATCTACAACGAGGCCCACACATCGGGTCTGCGGTTTCCCTGGGATATCCCGGTCGAGGATTTTCTCTTCGGCTGGGCGCTGGTGACCGCGGTACTGCTGTTGTGGGTCAGACAACGACCCGATCAGAAGGAAAGCCGTTGAGCAGCGTCAGCAACCAGGGTTTGCCCAAGGCCGAAGTTCCGGGCGCCTTCGACATCGGTGCCAGTGCCTACGACCGTCTGGTCGGCGCCAATCCCGGCTATCACGACCACCTGCGGATCTCGGCTCGCCGGTTGCGGATCCCCAACGGCGGACGCGGCCTGCGCCTGCTCGACGCGGGTTGCGGAACCGGCGCGTCGACCGCCGCACTGCTCGAGGCCGCCCCGCACGCGGAGATCATCGCCGTCGACGCTTCCGCCGGCATGCTTGAGCAGGCCGCGGCCAAGTCGTGGCCGGACTCGGTTCGCTTCGTGCACACCCCGATCGAGGCACTGGCCGACGTCGGCGTGCACGGGCCGTTCGACGGAATCCTGGCGGCCTACCTGCTGCGCAATCTGGCCGACCCGGACGCGCAACTGCGGCGATTCGCCCAGCTGCTCCGCCCGGGTGCCACCTTGGCGGTGCACGAATACTCGGTGCGCGATTCAGTGCCCGCGAAGGCCATCTGGAACGCCGTCTGCTGGGGCATAATCATCCCGCTCGGTTGGCGACAGACCCGCGACAGCGCGCTCTACCGCCACCTGTGGCGCAGTGTGAACACCTTCGACGGCGCCCTGCACTTCAAACGACGTTTGACCGCAACAGGATTCACGGGCGTCCACAGCGAGACGATGGGCGGCTGGCAGCGCAACATCGTGCACACCTTCCTGGCGGATGCGCCGGCGCACGCTTCGGTTGATGCCTCCGGGGATCCGACACGATGAAGGATCCGCACCGCGTAGCCCACCCCGCACCGCGCGGCCTGCCGGGCGCCGCCGACCTACCGGAGATACCGCACGCCGTGGTGGTCGGCGCGGGGATCGCCGGCCTGGCCGCGGCCGCCGGTCTAGCCGAACGCGGCGTCACCGTCGACGTCCTGGAACGCCACGCAGACCTCGGTGGGCGTGTCGCCGGGTGGACCGAACACCTCGACGACGGAACCGCGACCACCAATAACCGCGGGTTCCACGCCTTCTTCCGGCAGTACTACAACCTGCGGGCACTACTGCAACGCAGCGACCCGAAACTGTCGCGATTGCGGGCGGTCGAGGACTATCCGCTCATCGATGGGCAGGGCCGCCGCGACACCTTCCGCGGACTGCCCCAGTCCCCGCCGTGGAACGCATTGGTGTTCGCCATGCGCAGTCCGACCTTCCGGATCCGGGATCTGGTGCGGATCAACGCCAAAGCAGCCGCCCCACTGGCCGCGGTGACCGTACCGGGAATTTACGGTCGGCTCGACGACCTCGACGCGGAAACCTTCCTGACCGATATCAACTTTCCCGTCGCCGCGCGACATTTGGCATTCGAGGTCTTCGCCCGCAGCTTCTTCGCCCGGCCTGAGCGGCTGTCGGCAGCGGAGTTGGCGGCGATGTTTCACATCTACTTCCTGGGATCCAATGAGGGCTTAGTCTTCGATGTCGCCGAGTCGAACTTCGACACTGCACTGTGGAACCCGCTGGGGGAGTACCTGCGTGGCATTGGGGTGACGTTTCGCACCGGGACGCCGGTATCGTCGGTCAACCTGGAGGGGTCCAGGAAGTTCCGGGTGCGGTGCGATGACGGCACCACCATCGACGCCGACGGCGTGGTGCTTGCGACCGACGTCGGCGGTCTACAGCAGATCGTCGGCGCCTCAACCGAATTGGGAGACGCCCAGTGGCGGCAACGGGTGGCTGGGATGGAACTCGCGCCACCGTTCGTGGTGCAGCGGCTGTGGCTGGACCGGCCGGTGGATGCCGGCCGGCCGGACTTCCTGGGCACCGGGGGACTGGAACCCATCGACAACATCAGCGTGGTCAGTAACTACGAGCGTCAGGCCGCCGACTGGGCCCGCGCGAATGGAGGCTCGGTGGTCGAGGTGCATTCATACTCGGTCCCCGCCGATTGTGCGCCGTCCGAGGGCCTGCGGGACGAGATGCTGGCCCGGCTGCACCAGATCTATCCGGAGACCGCCCGGGCCGGCATCGTGACGGAGCGCATTTTGTATCGGCAGGACTGTCCGCTGTTCTCCCCCGGTTCGCACGCAAGCCGGCCGACGGTGGACACTCCGGTACCCGGGTTAATGCTCGCCGGCGACGGGATCCGCATCGACTTCCCGGTAGCATTGATGGAACGTGCCGCCACCACCGGATGGTCGGCGGCGAACCGGCTGCTGTCGGGCTGGGGTGTTAACGGGCATACGTTGTATACCGTTCCTGTGCGGGGACGCTCACCGGTGTTGCGTCGACTGGCTGAGAAAGGTGGCGCGCTGAGATGAGTCTGTGGTCACGTCTTGCCGACCGCATACCGAAAGACTCTCCCGTGCAAGTCCTTCCACAGCTTGACTGGGCCACCCAGAAGCCCACCTATCGGGATGCGCAGCCGGCGATCATCGATGCCGCGCTGCGCCGCGCACTGCGCCGGCCGAGCGGGAACTGGTATGTCTTCGGCGCCAGCACCGATGTGCGCGCCGACCGTCCATTCGGAACAAAGGTCGCCGGCACCGAGATCGTGGCGTGGCGCGATCGACAGCAGGTGCTGCGGGCGGGGCCTGCCACGTGTCCGCATCTCGGCGCGGACCTCACGACCGGGAAGATCGAGTGCGGCGGATTGATCTGCCCCTGGCACGGGCTGCGACTCGACGGTGGCCGGGAGTTCGGCTGGAAGCCGTTGCCGGCGCACGATGACGGTGTGCTGGTGTGGGTGCGCCTGGATCGGATCGGCGGCGAGGAGCCGACGGACGCGCCGGTCATCCCGGTGCGGCCGACGGGTCCCAAGCTGGCGGCTGTCACCCGACTCGAGGGCGTCTGCGAGCCCCGCGACGTCATCTCCAACCGTCTCGACCCGTGGCACGGTGCTTGGTTTCACCCGTACTCGTTCGCTCAATTGGAAGTGCTCAGTGCGCCCCCGGTGGATGCCGACGATGCCGCCGACGCCTTTGCGGTGGCGGTCACCTTCCGGATGGGGCGGCTGGGCATGCCGGTGGTCGCCGAGTTCACCGCGCCCGAGCCGCGCACCATCGTGATGCGAATCGTCGACGGCGACGCGGCGGGCAGCGTCGTGGAGACCCACGCCACCCCGATCGGCCCCGGCCCCGACGGCAAAGCCCGTACCGCCGTGATCGAGGCGGTCATCGCGCAGTCCGATCGGGTGGGATTTGGGTATTCGCTGCGGGCCGCTCCGCTGATCCAGCCACTGATGCGCCTCGTGGCCAACCGGTTGTGGCGCGATGACCTGGCCTACGCTGAACGTCTATATGCTCTGCGTACCAAGGAGATTCACTGACAATGGCTAAACGTGTTGTGGTGTGGGGAACCGGTTTCGTCGGCAAGATGATCATCCCCGAGGTGCTCAGCCACCCGGAGTTCGAACTCGTCGGCGTCGGCGTCAGCAACCCGGCCAAGGTGGGCCTCGACGCCGGTGCGATCTGCGGTCTGCCGCCTGTCGGCGTCATAGCCACTGATGACATCGACGCGCTAATCGCCCTGCGGCCAGACGCGTTGGTCCATTACGGACCGACGGCCGCCAAGGCCGACGCCAACATCGAGGTGATCGGGCGGTTCCTTCGGGCCGGGATCGACGTCTGCTCCACCGCGATGACACCCTGGGTGTGGCCGACGATGCACCTGAACCCGCCGAACTGGATCGACCCCATTACGCAAGCCTGCGAGGTGGGCGGGGCGTCGTGCTTCACCACCGGTATCGACCCCGGCTTCGCCAACGATCTTTTTCCGATGACGTTGATGGGTCTGTGCTCCGAGGTGCGCCTGATCCGCGCATCGGAGTTGCTCGACTACACCAACTACGAGGGCGACTATGAGTTTGAGATGGGCATCGGCCGCGAACCGGAGTTCACACCCCTGCTGGAGAACCGCGACATCCTGGTGTTCGCCTGGGGCGCCACAGTTCCGATGATCGCCCACGCCGCCGGTATCGAACTCGACGAGATCACCACCACCTGGGACAAGTGGGTGACTCCGACCGAGCGGACGACGGTCAAGGGCGTGATCGGTGCCGGCAACGTCGCGGCGGTGCGGTTCACCATTAACGGGGTCTACCGCGGTGAGACCCGCATCCAACTCGAACACGTCAATCGGATCGGCCGCGACGCCGCACCGGATTGGCCCTCGGGTGACAAGGACGACGTGTACCGCGTCGACATCGAAGGCACACCCAGCATCTTCCAGGAGACCGCGTTTCGGTTCACTGACGGCTCCGGCCGTGACGCTGCCACCGCCGGTTGTCTGGCGACCGGATTGCGCGCGCTCAACGCTGTGCCGGCGGTCAACGACCTACCGCCGGGATGGGTTACCGCCCTTGATCTCCCGCTGATCCCCGGCCGCGGCACCATTCGCTGATCACCGGGCCGGACGCGGGGGTAGGTTCGGTACCTGGCTGGAAGTTTTCGCCGCAACCGCTGGGAGGCACTGTGGCCCATAAACCGACGGCCCATAAACCGACGGCCCATAAACCGACGACCCTGCTTGATCGGCTCGGTGCCCTGCGTGGCCTGCTGACCATCAGCGATGAGGACTACGCCGCCTACATGCGGTCGTACGGCGAACTGTTCGTCGACTCACCCGAGAACACCAAAGCCGACTACGAGCAGGGCGTGCCGCTGCGCGGATATCCCCAGGGCAGCAGCAACGAGCTGACCGAGCTGTACAAGGTCATCCACCTGTTGTGCACACTCGGCTCAGTCGAGAAGATGTACATGCCGCCGACGATCGACCCCGAGCAGTCGGTGCTGGAGAACCAAATCCTTTTCGAGCGGATAGTTGCCGACGACCTGAAGCTGCGTCCGGGCGAGAAGGTGCTTGAACTGGGCTGCGGGTGCGGTGCCATTGCCGAGCACATCGCTGAGCTGACCGGGGCCACCCCCTACGGCGTCAACCTGGATCCTTCACAGATTGAGAAGGCCTGGCGCAACCCCAACCTGCCGAGGGACAATTTCGCGGTGGGCGACTTCAACAGGGCCCTGGAGTTCGACGACGCATCCTTTGACGCCGTGTATGCGATTCAGCCGATGACCTATGTCAGCGACCACGCCTACACGTTCTCCGAGGTCTTCCGGATCCTGAAGCCGGGCGGCAGATTCGTCATTAATGACGTTGCCGCCCTTGATACCTACGACCGGGCCGATGAGCATCAGCGGACGCTGATTCAGCACACCCGCGAACTGACGGTGTTCGGAGGCTTCTGGTATTACAAATACTGGGAAGACGTCTACCGCGCCACCGGTTTCGAGTTGGTGTCCTCAGTCGGCCGGCCCGCGGTGGAGTTGATCAAGAAAGAAGTCGCCCTCTTCGACAAATATGAGGCGGCATTCAAGGTCCTGGCGAAGCTGCATGTCGTTCCCAAGAAGACCAATGCGTTGATGCAGCGCATGAATGCGAACAGCATGTCCTACATCCGGGCCGAGGAGGAGGAACTGTTGACGCTCAACTGGCACTGCGTGGGCGAGAAGCCGCGTTCGTGAGAGCAGTCAGTTGTGAGCACGGCAACCTCTCCGTGGTCGATCTGCCGGACCCGCGTCCCGCCGAAGGGCAACTGGTTCTCGACGTGCACGCCTGCGGCATCTGCGGATCGGACCTGCACGCCAAGGATCACGCTGACGAACTAACCGATGTGATGGTCGAGATCGGCTATCGAGACTTCATGCGCGGTGATACCCCGACGGTCATGGGACACGAGTTCGCCGGGGTGATCGCCGAGCGCGGCGCGAAGGTGCCCAAGGCGCTCAGAGAAGGCATGACGGTGGTGTCCTTTCCACTTGTCCGCGCCCACGGCGGGGTGCAATTGACCGGGCTGTCCCCGTTGGCACCGGGTGCCTATGCCGAGCAGGTTCTGGTCGAGGCGTCGATCACCTTTTCGGTGCCTAACGGCCTGTCCGTCGATATGGCGGCAATGACCGAGCCGATGGCGGTAGCACTGCACGCGGTGCGACGCAGCGACATCAAGAAGGGCGACACCGCGATTGTGGTGGGCTGCGGACCCGTCGGCCTGATGGTGATCTGCCACCTCAAGGCCCGTGGCGTTGGCACCGTCGTCGCCAGTGACCTTTCACCCGCGCGCCGTGCGCTGGCAACTCGATGCGGCGCGGACGTTGTCGTCGACCCGACGGTGGACTCCCCGTACGACATGACGGCGTCGAAGGGTTTCCTGACCAACATCCCCGACCTTTACGGTCTGGCGCTGGACACCATGCGCAAGCTTCGGCGCGTGCCCGGGTGGCCGCACGTCTACCGCGCGGCGGATGCTTCCGGCGCGGCCGGCCCGAAGCGGCCGGTGATCTTCGAATGCGTTGGCGTGCCGGGGATGATCGACGGGGTGCTGGCCGCCGCACCGCTGAACTCCCGGGTGATTGTTGTCGGAGTCTGCATGGGTACCGACCAGATGCGGCCGACGATGGCGTTGAGCAAAGAGATCGACATGCGGTTCGTCTTCGGCTACACCCCGCTGGAGTTCTATGACACCCTCCACATGCTGGCCGACGGCGAGGTCGACGCCTCGCCACTGCTCACCGGCAAGGTGGGACTCGGCGGGGTCGCGACGGCATTCGAGGCATTGGGTGACCCGGATCGGCACGCCAAGATCCTGATCGACCCGCGCAGTCCCGCGGTGGCGCCGCAATGATCCGGGCCTACCGTCAGTCGCACTTCGTAGCCGGTCCGACTCAGAGATAGCGGTAGACCAGACCCGCGGAGAATGCCGTCACGGCCGCCAGGACACCGAAGGACAGTGCTGCGCCAGCCACGTCGTGGCAGACCCCCGCGAGGACTGCGCCGAGCGCGGCGGAAGGTCCCCAGGACAAGTTCACTAGGAAAGTGGTGGTCGTGTCGTTGCCGCCGAGCGACTCGACCCCGTCGCCGACGAGCGCGAATCCGGGACCATCCACCACCGAGAAGACTGAACCTGCGATGGCGATCAGCGCAACCAGTGCCACTCGCTCGTGGATCGATATCAGCATCGACATCGCGATCGCAGTAAGCAGCATCAGGACCATCAGCGGCGGACGGCGTCCCCACGTGTCGCTCACGCGGCCGACTATTGGTTCGAGGATCGCGGTGATTACCGCCATTGTGCCGAAGGCGAGGCCGATCATCAGCGCCGAGGCACCCACTTCGTCGAGGCGATATGCGCCAGACACCACGATTACTCCACCACCGAAGGCGGGCAGACTTGTGATCCATAGGCCGAGGCGCACCCGTCCGGAGCGCAGATAGCCGCGGATGGCGGCAAGATTCACCGCGGGTGGGGCGGCGACGGTCTTGAGGCGTAAAAGCAGTGCCGTGACAGTCAACGGGGCTAACGCCAGCAATCCGAAGACATGGCTACGCCCGAATACCGTTGCGGCGGTGCCTATTAGCGGTCCGATCGCTGCACCTGCGTAGGAACCGCTGTAAATGGTGCCGATCGTGGCGCCGCGGCGCTCGTCGCCGACAGCGGTCATGGCTAGTGCGATGCCGCCGCTATAGATCACCACGCTGCCGAAGCCCGCCAGCCCGCGACCGGCGAATAGTAGGCCGTCCGGCTCACCCACCGCAAAGCACAGTGTTCCCGCTGTAACGCAGGCGGTGCCGATCACCGTCGTCGCGCGTGGGCCCATCTTCGAGGCGAGTTGCAACGCGGGATACGTGCCGACCGCGAAACCGACTGCGAAGGCCGCGACGAGAACACCGCCCATGGTGTGGCTCAAGCCGAACTGTCTGGCGATCGCCGGCAACATCGGCGCGATTGTGCTTTTGAATAGTGCCTCGATCAACGCGGCCAGGGCGCAGACGAGAACGATGTATCGTCCGCGGTTTGATCGCATATCGGCTCGGCCTTTGGCTCGGGCCCTCTCAGTGGCCTCTGGCCACCCAGTCGTCGTAGTTCACAATTTCGCCACCGATGGTCGTGGTGTCACCGTGGCCGGTGTAGACCACGGTGTCGGCCGGCAGCTTTCCCAGCTTGTCCTTGATGGACCCGAGAATGGTGGGGAAGTCCGAGAACGAGCGACCGGTGGCACCCGGTCCGCCGGCGAACAGTGTGTCTCCGGAGAACACCGCTCCCAGTGCAGGTGCGTAAAGGCAGGTCGATCCGGGGGAGTGGCCCGGGGTCGAGATGGCTCGCAATTCGATGCCGCCGACGGTGAGTACCTGGCCATCGGTCAGTGGCCGGAATGCCTTGTCGCCGTGGGTGGTCTCCCACAGCATCGTGTCGGCCGGGTTCAGCAGTACCGGCGCGTCGAGATCGGCACTCAACTGCGGTGCGACGGTGATGTGGTCGTTGTGGCCGTGGGTGCAGACCACCGCCACCACATGCCGGCCGGCGACTGCGTCTTCGATGGCCTTCGCGTCATGCGCCGCGTCGATAACGATGACCTCGGAGCTATCGCCGACGATCCAGATGTTGTTGTCGACTTCCCAACTGCCGCCGTCGAGTTCGAAGTTCCCGTGCGTGACGATTCGCTCGATACCGCTCTGGTTCGCACTCACAGCACGACCACTGAGCGCAGGACTTCACCGGCATGCATCTTGTGGAATGCCTCCTCGATGCCCTCCAGGCCGATCCGTTCGGAGACGAACTTCTCCAGCGGAAGCCGGCCCTGACGGTATAGGTCGATCAGGGTCGGGAAGTCGCGTTCGGGGAGGCAGTCGCCGTACCAGGACGACTTCAGTGATCCGCCGCGCGCGAAGAAGTCCACCAGTGGCATCTCCAGGCGCATATCAGGTGTCGGAACGCCAACCAGCACAACGGTTCCCGCCAGATCGCGCGCGTAGAACGCCTGCTTCCAGGTCTCCGGCCGGCCAACCGCGTCGATCACCACATCCGCGCCGTTGCCATCGGTCAACTCCTGGATGGCTTCAACGACATCACCCTCGCGGGCGTTGATGGTGTGAGTGGCGCCGAATTCGCGTGCCCACTCGAGTTTGGTGTTGTCGGTATCGACGGCGATGATCGTGCGCGCCCCGACCAGTTTCGCGCCCGCGATAGCCGCGTCTCCCACTCCGCCGCATCCGATCACGGCGACGGTATCGTCGCGGGTAACCGCGCCGGTGTTGATCGCCGCACCGATTCCGGCCATCACGCCACAGCCCAGCAGTCCGGCGACGGCCGCGTCGGCCTCGTCATCGACCCTGGTGCACTGGCCCTGGTGGACAAGGGTTTTGTCGGCGAACGCGCCGACACCCAAAGCCGCCGTCAACTCGGTGCCGTCGGTCAGTGTCATCTTCTGGGTGGCGTTGAAAGTGTTGAAGCAGTACCACGGCCGACCGCGCCTACAGGCGCGGCACTCACCGCACACCGCACGCCAGTTGAGGATGACGAAGTCACCCGGGGCGACCTGGGTGACGCCCGCACCGATCGATTCCACAACGCCGGCGGCCTCATGGCCGAGCAGGAACGGATAGGAGTCGTTGATACCGCCCTCGCGGTAGGTCAGATCGGTGTGGCAGACGCCGCACGCGTGGACCGCGACGACCACCTCGTCCGGGCCGGGGTCGGGAATGACGATGTCGACCAGTTCGACAGGTTGGCCCTTACTCCGCGAGATCACACCGCGCACCGTTTGACTCATGGGTCAAACGATAGTCGGGCCCCTATCGGCCGAACAGGGGGATACGGTGACGGCGATGTCCGCAGCTCTTGACGTGATCGCCGACTGGCCGGTGCCGGCCGCCTCGGCCGCCGTGGTGGGCCCGACGGGAATCCTGGCCAGCGGAGGAGATCTCACGCGGGCCTACCGGCTGGCGTCGGTGACCAAACCATTGGTCGCCCGAGTGGTTCAGGTGGCCATCGAGGAGGGCGTGGTCGACCTGGACACCCCCGCCGGCCCGCCGGGCGCCACGGTCCGTCATCTGTTGGCGCACGCCTCGGGGCTGGACATGAATTCAGCGAAGGTGCTCGCCCCGCCCGGCGCCCGGCGGTTGTACTCCAACTATGGGTTCGCGGTGCTGGCCGAAACCGTCGAGACACACTCCGGCATCGAGTTCGGCCGCTATCTCACCGAGGCCGTCTTCGACCCGCTGGGAATGACCTCGTCGCACCTCGACGCCGGCGCGGCGTCGGCCGGTTTCGGCGGGGTGTCCACCGTGGCCGACCTGGCCGCCTTCGCCGGTGACCTATTGCGGCCCCGAACGGTCTCGGAACCGATGCACGCCGAGGCCACCAGCGTGCAGTTTCCCGGGCTGAGCGGGGTGTTACCGGGTTTCGGGGTGCAGCGACCGAATGACTGGGGGCTGGGCTTCGAGATCCGCGGAGGTAAAACTCCGCACTGGACCGGCGCCACGAACTCTGCGGCCACTTACGGCCATTTCGGCCAGACCGGGACGTTCATCTGGGTCGATCCGGTCGCTGACCTGGCCCTGGTGGTCCTGACCGACCGGGACTTCGACGACTGGGCAAAACCGCTGTGGCCTGCGCTGTCGGATCACGTCCTGAAAGAGTTCTCCCGGGACTAGCGCAACAGGGGTATCAGGGGGCACAATAGACACGTACGACACAACTGCATCTTCGGAAACACCAGGTCGTTGGGGAAGACGTCCCTAGTGGAAACCGAAGGAGTATGTGATGCGTGCGTCGAATGAGTACACCGACGTGACGACGGGTGTGGTCTATCTCCACGCCTCGCCGGCGGCGGTGTGCCCACACGTCGAGTGGGCGTTGTCGTCGACCCTGAGTGCTGGGGCGAACCTCAAGTGGACTCCGCAGCCCGCCATGCCGGGTCAGTTGCGCGCGGTCACCAACTGGGTCGGCCCCGTTGGCACCGGTGCCCGGCTTGCTAGTGCGCTGCGGTCATGGTCGGTGCTGCGCTTTGAGGTCACCGAGGACCCCAGCCCGGGAGTGGACGGCATCCGGTTCTGCCACACGCCCCAGTTGGGTCTGTGGAACGGGGCGATGAGCGCCAACGGCGACATCATGGTCGGCGAGATGAGGTTGCGCACCCTGATGTCCGAAGGGGCCGACACCCTGGCCGCCGAGTTGGACACCGTGCTCGGCACGGCATGGGACGAGGCACTGGAGCCCTACCGCGACGGCGGGGACGCCGGCGAGGTCAGTTGGCTGAGCCGGGGAGTTGG
>Ga0209298_10000862_pt1 | contig 20340 bp, 18 predicted proteins | sample S_140806_EF_Meta_FD_187325 | JGI IMG/M metagenome (GOLD analysis project Ga0209298, IMG submission 187325) | Freshwater microbial communities from Lake Simoncouche, Canada to study carbon cycling - S_140806_EF_MetaG (SPAdes) (version 2) | ecosystem: Environmental > Aquatic > Freshwater > Lake ...
AGGCAGGGAGGGAGGGAGCTCATATATGACCTGAAAAGAGATGAAAAGAAACGTCCGTAAGTATGTGTCCGTAAGTTTGTGTCCGTAAGTATGTGTCCGTAAGTATGTGTCCGTAAGTATGTGTCCGTAAGTTGCTATATATAGACATTGTCAGCTGTAGACTGGTGTAGCCAGCTGTAGACAGCTGTAGACTGCTGTAGTCAGCTGTAGACTGCTGTAGACAGATGTAGTCAGCTGTAGACTGCTGTAGACTGGTGTAGTCAGCTGTAGACTGGTGTAGCCAGCTGTAGACAGGTGTAGTCTGCTGTAGACTGGTGTAGACAGGTGTAGACAGGTGTAGACAGGTGTAGACTGCTGTAGACAGGTGTAGTCAGCTGTAGACAGGTGTAGTCAGCTGTAGACTGCTGTAGACAGGTGTAGACAGGTGTAGACAGGTGTAGACAGGTGTAGACTGCTGTAGTCTGCTGTAGACAGGTGTAGCCAGCTGTAGACAGGTGTAGACAGGTGTAGTCAGCTGTAGACTGGTGTAGTCAGCTGTAGACAGGTGTAGCCAGCTGTAGACAGGTGTAGACAGGTGTAGCCAGCTGTAGACAGGTGTAGACAGGTGTAGTCAGCTGTAGTAAAAAAAATGATTTTTTTTTGATTTTTTGACCATTTCACGAATTATGCCTATTTATGTGTATTTATGAATTATGAGTATTTATGTCGAATTATGAATTATGCCTATTTATGTGTATTTGTGAATATTATAATCTCTTCTTCCTATGTCTTTTTGAAAGGTCATTAAGGCTTTTAAAAAGGTCATTAAGGCTTTAAAAAAGGTCATTAAGACTTTTAAAAGGTCATTAAAAGGTCATTATAGAGCATTATAGTAATAATAATAATAATAATAAGTAAATAATAAGACCAATTAAGGACCTAATGACCTTAATGACCTTTTTAAAGAAAATTGAAAAAAAATTAAAAAAATAAAAATAAAAATACAAAACGAATAAAAAATAAAGGTCAGGGGGCATTAGGGCATTAAAGGTCATTATCCCAATAAATCCCTTATAAATATGGCAGAAAAGGAGGATGTAATAAACCCCTTTTATCTCGCTGAATTGTCGCTGATTACATTGCTGATTTCTCGCTGATTTCTCGCTGATTATTCTATTGAAGCATTTGTTTATTCCTTGAAAAAAAATGATTTAAAAATAAAATATCCGTAATATATAAGGACAAGAAAGATTATATATATAATGCCTACAAAAGATAAAGTAAAGAACCAAGAATATGTCGCCAAACATAGAACTAATTTAAGAGCATCTATTGGAGATGAAGCATATAAGAAACAAGAAGCAGAAGCAAGAAAATTAAGAAGACATAAAGCAAAAGCAAATAATCAGGAAGAACAGACTAAAAGAAAAATAAGTGCTACAAAAATGGGTAGTGATATGGTTAATGACCTTTTTAATAGTGTAAAAATAAATGAACCTAAACCAAAAAGAAGAGGTAGACCACAAATACCCATCCCAACAGATACTGCGAATTTACCATACAGAGAAAAAAGAAAACTCTATATGCGGAAATATTTAAGAGAACTGAACGAGAAAAAAAGACAAGTAAAATAAATTATATATATGAACCATTTTCGTTTGTAATGCTATATTTATCCAAAGTTTCTTTCTTTACCTTATTTCTATAATTCTCATCATTGTTAAGATAATATAATATCTTCTTTCTCGCTAAATCAGTTTTATCCCGCTGTTGATAGTTCTGTTTTACCCGCTCAATTATTGCTTCTTTATTTTTATTGTAGTAGTCTTTATTTCTCAATAACTGCTTTTCATACGTATTCGCTACTCTTGGTTTAGAACTAATTTTATGTTGATTAATTTCATCAATTAGTTCTTTCTTATCACTCTGCGGTAATATCTTAATATAATTAGCGTCAATTTTATCTTTTCTTGTTCTCATTAATGTTGCCAATTTCTTTTTATCCGCAACTGATAACCGTTTCTGCTCTGATTGGTATGTTAAATAACTACTTCTAATACTATTAACACCCGCATTTTTACCAGTGAAACTAAATAATTTTGTAAGTCGTTTTGATAACCCATGAACGCTAATAGGTTTCTTTACATCCTTATAATCTGTGAATACATTTATTCTTGGATATAGTTGATAAGATGATTTAATAATATCTGCCAACTGTGGGAAATCTTTTGATAAATTAATATGTAATGCGTTGTGTCTTTTCTTGACCAAGTTCAATAATAACATAACATCATTATCTTTATCGAAATAAATATAATCTTTATCTTCTTTGTATTCATTTGTAAATGATAGCAGTTTTAATTCATTTCTCTCTGGTAAATATCTGTATAAAGATACCAATAATAAATTTTGATTGTTTTCATAAGTAGGATTGGTTTGAAAGTCCTTTAATAATTGTTGCTGAAAATCAATTATAACTTCGAAAGGTATATATGCGTTTTCTTCTCTGGGGTTTAATTGCTGATTGTCTTCTTCTTGTCTAAATTGAAATAGTAAATCCAACATCAGTATTGAATACTTTTGATATAATTCATACGTCTTAATGCCATAGGCGATATAAAATACACGCAATAATGCTACAATCCGCCCTTCTATTGTTTTCAATGAAGTATCATCACTATATCGCTCTAATATTTCTAACATTAATAATCTATGATTTTGAATAAGATAGGTTAAATCATCTTGTCCATTATATTTTTGAAATGATGGTAAATTATTTGTGAAAAACTTAATATCCTTTACAATCTTATAATCACTCTTGCTCTTGTCGGTTTGATAATCTCCACGTTCTAATCGTGATAATGATGGTATATTTTTAATCTGTCTTACGTATTCCTTTTTCAGTTCTAATAATGGCAATCCATAACTTTGCTTAATGTCCTTATCATAATAAAAGGTAGCAGGCAGATTAGTATATTTACTTAAAACATCAATAAATCTTGTTGTTATTTTATCTTTGGGGATATAGAACGACTTCCATAAGGGATTATCATAGGCAGAAGCAACACTATCTTTACTCATTCTTATTAATATGAAAAGAAATTAAAAAAATAAATCATTTTTTTTTATAATTTGAAATGAATTGGTGTATATTTATTGTTAGATTTTGTTTTAGGTTCTTGACTATCCTTTAATTGATACGGGCGATTGTGATGTTTGATAACACCTCCTTCGCCTTCTACAATATGCTTACGAGCAACTCCACACCCTTGTAAAGTCATTCGTTTAAATCTATCGCCGATACTATTTGCGTGTGTTATTAATCCTTTCCCTTGAACTTTACAAAACTTGCCTCCTTTACAAACAAAACTTAATACGTTTTGGCGTCTTGACATTTCTAATATAATGAGAGATAATATTTATTCTCTTAATAGTTTGGGTGATGAAAATCTAAATAATACTGTTATTAGAATATTGTTGTCAAGCGATGCGAGAGTATTTAAGTTTTGGTCGCAGAAAGTGATTAAGAAACTTGAAAAACTACCAGCAGATAATTTAACCCATTTGTTTACAGAAGGGGCATAATTGATATTATTCCCGAATGAAGTCCCGCCAATAGTAAAACTGTCTAAAATATCCATAGGTGTGCCAACTTTATTATTTACCAGAGAACAACGAATAATAATTGAATTTACTGTTGAACCAACAGGTGTAATAGGTGAATTGACCGAATAATTTGATGATTGCCCCGCATTTGGAAACGTTCCAGCATTAAAACCTAAGAACGTCCCAAAGTTGTTTGCCAAAACTTCTAAATATGGAGTTCTTGAAGCAGTTGGAAAGCCATTACCCCCAAAGATAGTTAAAGATGTATAACCACTTGGTAAGGAATAACCAGCAGGAAGAGAGGTAGGAACAGCAAATGCTAACAACTGATTGCCATATTGATAAGTATTATATTGAAGTGTAAAGTAATAAACGTTTTGACTTGTAGAATTAACAAGATAATAACCGTTGCTTATCATCCATTGTTGTAGATAGTAATTAAGCGACGTTGTTGTATAAAATCCATCAGGGATAGTTATAGTTGTGCTCGAATAAGTAGAAGAACCAGTTGGAAAATAAAACTTGAAAGAGTTATTATTGTAAGCAGAGGTAATATTATAAAAACTATAAGGGATTTGAACATTAGCAACCATCGCCTCCGCATCCTCTGGAATAGTAAAATTACCCTTAATAAAATCATATTTATAAGTGTTGTTTCCACTACCATATACGTTTTTAGAATTGAGAACCAAAGTGAATGACATTATCTTATAAATAATGTAGAAAAAAATTATAATATATTAATAGAAATACAAATGTCAGCATTTAATCCTCCATCAATTAATTTCGAGAACATACATTTTAATGAAAAGCACTTTACTGATAATCAAGAATTGTTATTACAGAGAATTAACTCCGTATATGAAAATCTTAATAAATTAGGTATGATTGACAGTAATACACGAGTTTATGCCAATCCTCCACAAGATATAAGTCAAGTTCCAGAAACAATAATTGAATAGTATTTTTATTTTTTTTCTTATTAATAAGAGACAGATGTCATTAGGAACACCATATTATCCACCGAATGTTTATTTTAAAGACATAAACTTCAATAATGACTTTTTTAGTATTCCTAATAATAATCAAGGCATAACACTGGCTTATGCTAATACCCATTATTTATTTACAACAGGTGTGGCAAACTCCACAGCAATTAGCACATTTTTTTCTGGTGGTGTAGGTATAGGTGTTCCATCTGGTATAGGTGGTAGTTTAAACGCAGTTGAACTTCAATTAAGTGGAATTAGTTTAAGCAATATTTTCACTACAAGTAATGTATTAAACTATTCATCTAATACAAATTACATTTATACAAGTAATTCTTCAAATACCCTTTTCAGTTATACTTATACAACCTCAAATGCTCTCATCAATTCCAATAATACAGCTTCAAATAATATTATAAGTTATATCAATTCAAATTCATATAATCTTAATTCTTCAAATTCACTTAATGCTTCTAATATTCTTACAACTTCAAATAATCTTATCAGTTATACCAACACAACTTCAAATAATCTTATCAGTTATAACAACACAACTTCAAATAATCTTATCAGTTATAACAACACAACTTCAAATAATCTTATCAATTATAACAACACAACTTCAAATAATCTTATCAGTTATACCAACACAACAAGCAATGCCAATTATAATACTTCTTTAAATAATTATAATACACTGAATACTAAAATTAATAACAGTTCTAATGATAATTATAATTTTAATATTAATAATTCTAACCAGATATATAATAATAACAATAGTCTTCGTGCTACTGATGAAATGATTTTCTCTATTCTTGATAGTGATTATTGTAAAAAATCAACTTTTTTAATCTCTACTAATACATTATTAACTTATAATGCTATTAATTATTATACATATACAATTGATTTAACCAAATTCGTTAAATATATACAAATTAGTGATATTACTAAACTTTTAAGATTTAAAATTATGGCATCATTAGCATCTTCTGTTGCTGTTTATTCTTATTTAACAGAATGCGAATATACAGTAATGATGTCTCAATCTACAAGTATAGGGCAAACAGGAGGATTTCATTGTAGAGCATTTGGAACACCAGATGACTTAAATCTAACAAAAATTGCTCCATATAAGTTCGTTAAAACAAATAATATTTATCAACTAACATTTTTATCACCAGTTCAATATGCGAAGTTTATAATTACTATTATTGACCTTTTTTAAGATTTATTTTTATTATAATTATTAAATAGATTATATTAATAAATGACTACTGAATATCATACATTGCCAGTAGATGATATAGGAGGAAATATTACTTATGTTTCGTATGATACTAATCAAACAGAAATTACTAATTTAAATTATGTAGAATGGGTTAATGTTTTAACTAAACCAACTTGGGGAACTGTTGCTTTTACAAGTGAATACGATGCTTTAAGTAATGTCCCTTTCAAAAGGAATACTACAAATGATATTATTTACAGAGGTAATAAGGTTGGGATAGGATTGGCAGATAATAAAGCACCAGTCAATAAACTTCATTTAAAAGGTGATTTATTTATTGCTAATAATGATGATACTTGGGATTTTATAAGACTTTCACATAATGGAGATACTACGTATTTTGATTGTGGTGGTGTTGATAATGGTATTGCTTTTAGAATGAATACAGGAACAACAAGTTTTGAAAATAATCCAACTATGAATGAAGTTATGCGTATTCGTAATAATAAAGTTGGGATTGGTATCGATAATCCTGATAATAAGTTTCAAGTTAGAAATAGCACTTATACAGGTGCTTTGGTTAGTATTGATGCTCTAACACCACCAAGAGGAATAGGACAAACACTTTTAAATATTGGTTATAGTTCATTTACTCTAAATTCGTCTGGCGATTATTATGGGATTGGTTTCGGTTATAATAATAATTCTGCTATGGGTAATTATTGTTGTAGTGAAATTGGTTGTTTTATTCAAAATTCAACAGGTGGAGAATATGGAGATTTAATATTTTCAACAAGACCAAATACATCACAAACAACTATACCAACTGAACGAATGCGAATTACTTTTGATGGAAAAATTGGAATAGCAATGAATAATCCTAATTATAATTTAGATGTAAATGGTAATATAAATACAACTGAATTATTCATAAAAGGGAATAATGTAAGTAATTTAATCAATAATAATCTTACAAATTATTCAACCAATAGTAATGTTTTATATCAATCGAATATTCTTGTCAATTATAATAATCTCATTAATAAACCAGATTTAAGCATTTATAATACCACCACTAACGCTTCAAATACAAGCAACTTTTTAGTTAATTATAATAATCATATTAACAAACCAGATTTAAGCATTTATAATACCACCACTAACGCTTCAAATACAAGCAACTTTTTAGTCAATTATAATAATCATATTAATACGCCCAATTTAGGTTTATATTTAACAGTTGCTAATGCTTCAAATACTTTTATCACAAGTAATAACGCATCAAATACAAGCAACTTTTTAGTTAATTATAATAACCATATTAACACACCAAATTTAACCTCTTATTTAACAGTTGTTAATGCTTCAAATACTTTTATCACAAGTAATAACGCATCAAATACAAGCAACTTTTTGGTTAATTATAATAATCATATTAATACGCCCAATTTAGGTTTATATTTAACAGTTGCTAATGCTTCAAATACATTTATCACAAGTAATAACGCCTCAAATACAAGCAACTTTTTAGTTAATTATAATAATCTTATCAATAAACCAGATTTAAGTATTTATAATTCTATTACTAATGCCACAACTCAATCAAATAATTGTATTAATTACACTAATGATAAATCAACTGTCGTAAATACTACCATAACAACAACTTCTAATAATTGTATTAATTACACTAATGATAAATCAACTGTTTTAAATACAACTATTACAACAACCTCAAATAATTGTGTTAATTATACTAATAGTTCAATTACTACTACTTCAAATATTCTTGTTAATTATAATAATCTCATTAATAAACCAACAACATCATCGCAATGGATAACATCAGGAGCAAATATTTATTATAGTTCTGGTAATGTTGGAATTGGAACAAATAATCCAACTTATAAATTAGAAGTTTCAGGAAGTTTAAACGCAACTTCAATTTATAATAATGGAGTTTTACTGTCAATAGCAGACTATATAACAACTACTAACGCAAATACTTTAAACTCAAGATTTTTCAATAATAATGGAAATAATCATGGAAATTATACTGATTTTAATAGTCCAACACAATTTGGTTATAATTATATTCAAGGAACAGCAAACGGACCAGGTGTCAATGGTGCTAATCAGTATTATTCATGGGATATTGGTTTAGGTGCTAATTATGGATTTGGAACATATAGGGCACAGTTTGCTTTACCTCGCAACGTAGCAAATCCTTATCTATGCGTAAGATACCAAGAAAATGGAGGATATGGGGGATGGAATAAACTAAATGCTGGTTATGCTGATAGTGCTGGTAGTGCTGGTAGTGCTTCTGGTTCAAGCTTTACTGTTTCCAATGGAGGTTATGGATTTTCAAGATTAAATGCTGGTGGAACTGGGAATTACTGCGGGTATCTTGATTTTTATAATGCTTCATCTACAAGACGTGGTTATATTGGATGGGGCGACCAATATACACAAGAACATATTATGATGGCTACCGAAAGCGGATGTTTAGGTTATTGGACTACTGGAAAATTTAGATGTGATGGTTCTTTAACAGTAGCAAATGGAACTATTTATTTGTATGATAGTTGGTATATTAGTATAGGAACATATGGAGGTTCTGCTAATTCTATGGGTTTAGCTCATACTAATAATAATTCGGTTTGGTTTTTTAGAGGAACACAATATAATATTAATCAAGATATTAGTGATGAACGAACAAAAAAAGAAATAAAACCAATTGAAAATGCTTTATCAATAATTGAAAAATTAGAACCTAAGCAATATATTAAATTAGTTGATAGAGATAAAAAAAAAGAATGTGGAATAATAGCACAAGACGCAGAGAAGATAGATGAAATTAAAAATTATGTTTATAATGAACCTTATTATATACCTAATATTTATGAGGATTGCGAATATGATAATGAAACTAAAATATTTATTTCAACAAAAGACCAATCATTATTATTAATAGTAGGAACAAAAATAAAAATAGTTTTGGATAAAAAAGAAGGTGAAATTGATATGAATAATATAAATTCGAGTTGGTGTTGTGTTGAAACAGAAATAATTGAAGTTATTGATGAATTCACATACAAAATTAAAAATGATGTGGATATTAAAGAAACTGAAATTTTTATATATGGAACTTTTAAAGAAGATTTCAAGACTATTGATTATAAAAGTTTATATGCTATCAATCTACAAGCAACAAAAGATTTATATAAATTAGTTCAAAATCTTCAAGAACGAATAACAATATTAGAAAACAAATAATTTAATATTATAATATATTAAAGGAAGAAAAAATGACTGAAATTACTAATTGGTACGATAAGATAGGGGCAAACGATAAGAAAAAGAAATTGCCCTCCAAATGGAAAAATCACCATATACATCATAACAGTATGATTTTGTGTATTGGTGGAACAGGAACAGGAAAGACGAATGCGTTTATTGATTATCTCTCTAAAACATCGGGGGAGTTTCATAAAATCATTATTTGTAGTTTTTCAACGTTAGATGAACCTTTATACAATTTTTTACAAGACAAAAATGATAAAATAGAGTTCGTCAATGACATAAATGAAGTTCCTGCTTTGAGTGATTTTGATGATGAGAATAAAGATAAACCTAAATTAATTGTCTTTGATGACTTCATTAATTTATCTAAAAAAGAATTTAAAGTTATAAATCCGTTCCTTATATCAGGGCGGAAGTATGGATTTACTGTATGGTTGATGGCACAAGAATATACATCAATTCCCAAGATTATAACAAGAAATATCAATTATTTTATTCTAAATAAGATTAATGACAATGTTTCAGTTGATAGAATTATAAAAAATCATAATATGTATGGTGCTGACAAAGATGTTATCAAGAAAGCATATTATCTTTGTATAAAAGAACCTTTACATTTCTTTCTATTAGATTTGAAGTCAAGAGACCCAAAAGATAGATATAGATATGGATGGTTGGATTTTCTAAAATTAAAAGACGAAGCATAATTATTCATATAATATATTGTATAATATTCTATCATTTTTTTCTGTATCTTTTGAAAAAAGATTTACGAATGCGTTATAAGATTTCTCTAAATGATTGTATTTATTTAGAAACAAAACAAAAGCCAAACAGTAATAACCGCAGGCAGTTGAATTTATATCTTGTATTTCTTTATCATTGTATGTATATGGTTTAATCTTGTTTTGGATTTCCAGAGGTGCTATAAAACCATAACTATCATAATAATAACTGAAAGTCGGCGTATAATAAAACGCAACCCAGTGAGTTCCGTGTCCTTGACTTGATGACTGTAAATTAACAATATAACTACCTCTTTTTAATTTTTGTGGCAATTCATCTTTCATATATATTCCATTTATTTCTATGTTTTGACTTTTTAATATTTCTAACATCTCTCGGTCTGAAAGTGCGTTTGAATGAAATACAGGCATTTCTCTATTAAATAAAAATAAAAAAATGATTTAAATATTAAAATGTTTATATTTATAAAACGAAGAAAAACGAATGCCTGACTATAAACAAGGGAAGATATATACGATTAGATGTAAAACTGACACATCATTAATATACGTTGGTTCAACAATTCAATCGTTGGCAAAACGATTTGGAGGACATAAAAAAGAATGTAAGCGAAGTAATATGCTCTTATATAGTAAAATTGAAAATTGGAATGATTGGTATATTGAGTTATATTTAAATTATCCCTGTAATTCAGTTGAAGAATTAAGAAAAAAAGAAGGTGAAATTATAAGAGAGATTGGAACATTGAATAAAATAATTGCTGGAAGAACCATACAGCAATACAACATAGATAACCCTGATAGAATGAAAAACTGGAAACATAATAATCCAGAAAAAATGGCAGTTCATAGAGAAAAAGATAAAATCAGAGAAATTGAAAATGGTAGAAGAGAAGTAAAACCTTGTGAATGCGGTGGAAGATTTTCAGAAAAATCAATACGGACACACGAAAAATCTAAAAAGCACCAAACCTATTTAAATAACTATGCTGGGAAAAGCGATGAGCCTTTACGACAACAACCATTGCCAGTATAACCGCTTGGAAACAAAGCTCCCCCAGTTCCGCCGTGAGATTTCTTTTGAGGTGTTGCTGGTTTTCTGCCAACAATTCTACGGTGTTTCACAACACCCATTCCAGCAATTTTATCAGTTAGAAAATTTGAACCTAATTCAACACCCTTTGTAGCAACTGATTTTGCTACTGATTTTGCTAAATCTGTCATTATACCTCTACCTCTTCGTTTTTTAGGTGCTGGTGGTTTTGGGTGATATTTTGTTTTATGAGTTGGAGTATAATGATGTCTTGCTACACCTTCTCCAATTCCAAATCCAGCAACTTTTGAGACATTACCAAGAACACCTAAAACATCACTTATAATTCCTTCGCCTTGTTCTATTGGTTGTAAAGTATTGATTTTAGAATGAGCGAAGTTTGATAATTTACTAACGCCTTTATGACTTTCATTTTTAACTCGATTGATAATTGGATTTACTATATCTTGAAGTTTATACTTTTGAACGAATGCTTTTGCTTTCTTTCCAATATCACCAAGAATACCACTTCCGTGAGCGTCTAATTGGTAAGGGTCGAAACTCACAGTGCTGGCAGAGCCTTTTTGGTGTGCTTTGTGTAATTTTTTGAGTTGCTGAACGCTTAAACAAATCTTATGATGATTTCCAAGTTTAACACGAACTGGATGTCCATTTCGTAGTTTGCTTAATTGATTGTCGCTTAATTTTTGAATGCCCACTTCGTGATACATCTCTTTATTATCTATTTTAAAGATGAGATAATAATTTAATCGAATTGCTTTAAATATTTCCGCATTGCGTAGATTGATATTGCGTTTAAATGGTGAAGTTTTAATAATAATTCTTTTAGTTCTCTTATAACCTCTGGATTGTTATTTCCTGCTAATATCTCACCTTCAACTATTTTAAATCGTTCCTTTACTGATGTTAAAGTCTCGTTTGTATTTGTTTTGAACTTCTTATGAAGTCCTGCCATATACAAGATTGAGTTCAATAGATTAGTTTCAGTTGTGGTAAGATGCTTGACAAGACTATCAACAGTTTCTTCTTTGTATAATCGTATAATAATTTCAACAAAATTATCGCTGACTTTGGTATTTTTTAGACCATCAATAGTATGTCCTGCTTTGGTTTTCAAACATAAAGTATTTTTATAAAACAGTTTTTGTAAGAAAATTATAAGATTTCCAAACTTCGTATAAACAGGCAAGTCTTCATCAGGATGCGATAAACCCCAACCGTATTTTATTGTAGTAGCGGTTAATCTATGCGTCTTTATATCGGTTAAGGGTTGTAATTTATACATATCTTCTAATGTTTTGTATATATCATTTATCTTATGAGAGCCTTGAAATATTTGTGTGTCAGCATATTTATCCAATAACAGATAGTCAAATATTAAATATCTCAATGTTTCTTCTCTCGGGTCTCCTCTTTCACGAACAGCAATAAAACTCCCTTGCGAGTTTTGAGTTTTAGAAAAGAACACCACGTTTTTATTTTTCTGCCCTATTTTGAGATATAAATGGTTGTTGTTTTTAGTATTTTTTATATATAATGAATTAGTATTTGTTCCAAACTCGTAATCTGTGTTTTTTCCAGTAGTGTCTTGGAGTGTATGAACTGGGACTGGTTCGCCTGTTGCGGGGGTTGTTAAAGTATCGTTTTCAATTTCATAGGCAGTAGGAGGATTGAGAACTCTCTGTAAAATATTTGTTATTTCATCAACTATATCAATTGTGGTTAGATTTGAATTGTTAAATCCAAAAGTTTCCAAAAAGGCATTTTTGATTACAGTAAAGTTCTTATTGACTACGAAGATTTGCTCGCCTGTAAAAGACTTGATGACGTTTTCAATCATATCATCCTTTCTAATTATTCCTTTTAGATTTACTTTAAGTTTATTAATTTCATCTAATTTCGCCCGTTCTTCGTATAAGTTTGTATCATACGCCTCTGCTTCTATATTATTCATTCGCTGTATGTAATTCGCATCACTTTCATTCGGTTCTTTTTGTAAGTTTAATTTATTTCTATTAACAGAAAGCAATGTCTCTTCATATAATCGCAAATTATCTTTATTTTCTTTAATTACTGCTAAATATCCGTCTTTGTTCTCTTGGATATTTTTAAAAGCATCTTCCATTTGTGTTTGGTTAATCTTTATATCGTCTATGATGTCAGACACAGTCGTTTCTTGGGCGGTTATATTTGCTTCTATATTTGTTTTTAAAGCAATAGCAGTTGCTAACTTTGCTGGTGTAAGTGGTTTCATGACATATACTCCTTTTACTTTAACACTTATGCCCTCATTTATAGATTTATCAACATCTACCAAGTCTTTTTTTATTAGTTTTAATTTTTTCGTTTCTCTTGGCAAATCAATTGTAGAAAGTTTATGTATTTCGTCTTTATAGTCTTCAATATCTTTTTCTGTTGCTGGTGCTCCCAGTGTAGCATCATCAATAGGAACATATGCTTTTATTTTACCTGTATCATATTTGAATGAAGAAGGATAGTATTTAAACTTATTACCAGTTAAAGGGTCTATATAAGGGTCTTGTTGAGATTTTTGATATTCTTGTATCATTTCTCTTGTTATTTCCGTTGGAGGTGGATTTACTTCGAACGGTATATTCCCTAAACTTACCATTCCTTCTTTTGCTCCTCTTGGTGGTTGTCTTTTTCCTCCAATAGAACGATACGAAATATCATTCAACTCGCTGATTAATGAACTATCTATTTTATTTTGATTTGAGACTTTATTCCAAAACGTCATTATTTACCTTCTATTATTATATATTGATAAAAATATTTTATCTTTTAATTATTTTCTCTTATTAATATTAGAAAGAATAGTATGAGTGATAATTATGAATATGAAAAATCATCTCGCCCCCAAGATATTGATGACTACTCTCCGTATATGGATAAACAATATAATGGCTACATTAATGACCTTAATAGCGGTGTCTATACTAATACTTCACTATCACTCGTCCAATTTGATTTAGGGCAAATTTACAATTCCCAAAAATTTACTGATACTAATGATTTATTCCTTGTATTACCGATTACTATGGTCGCTGCCTTCTCAACTGGTGCTGCTGCCGTTGCTCCTACTGCTGGAAATTCTCAACTTCTCGCAATGAAAACTAACTTTATCAATCTTATCCATCAAGCGGATTTACAAATTAATGGAAAAACAATTGAAAGCACTCAATCGTTCGTGAATGTTGCTAAAAACTTCCAAATGTTAAGTGAAATGTCTGTCAATGATTTAGCAACCATTGGTTATACTCTTGGATTTGGTGATTGTGTTGATAATCCTCGTTCTGCTGTTTGGAATGGCAATTCCGCTACTGCTAACGGACAAGGTTTTACTAACAATAAAATAGCAGGTGCGAGATACCCTACAACTATTCAACTAAAACCTAACGACGGAACTGGTAATGATGCTATTTTATCTAAACTTAATCGTTATGTTGATACTGCTTCATCATACAATGGTATCCACGCAAATATTTTAAGCACAACTAACTTAACTAATGAAGGAAAACCGATTTATCAAGTTCTTAACACTAATTATATGGTTTGGTATGATACCGCTGTTATAAAACTATCTAATCTCTTTGAAAGTTTAGGAAATGTGGGATTAGTTCGCAAGTTTGATTGTACTATTCGCCTATGGGTTAATACTGGAAGTGTTAATGTTGCCGTTACCAATCCTAACGCTTCTAATCTTACATATAGTTTAGCGACTGCTAACAACACTTTCACTAATACTTGCCCTTTTACTCTTAATTATCTTAATGTAGCAACTACTGCTGGTATCCCTGCGACTACCACAAATATTGTTGCTGGTTTATACATCAACAAACCTCCAACTACATCCGCAGCGGGGATTAATTTAGGTAATAGTCAAGCAAGTCATCCAATCTCTGCCTGTCGTGTTTACTTCTCACAAATACAAATAGAACCTACAAAAGCATTAACTTATGTAGAGCAAAACAGAAATAAAAAAGTGGTTTATAGAACCATTTTAACCAATCAATATAATAATACTACTGCTGGTGGTAATTTCAATCAACTTATCAATAGCGGTGTAATACATCCAACAGGGATACTTATTGTGCCATTTATATCATCCCAGCAAGCAGGTTTAGGTGATTTTGCTTGGAAATCACCATTTGACACTGCTCCTACTACTGGTCATCCAATCTCTTTAACAAATCTTCAAGTATCTGTCGGTGGTGTAAATCAACTTCAATCAACTCTTTATTACAGTTATGAGAACTTCATAGAACAAATTAATCTTGCGGAAGCCCTCACATCAAGCGACTTCGGTATTACTTGTGGTTTAATGAATCAATCCTATTGGGAAACATTCCGCTCTTACTATGTAAATATTGAACGTTCCGCCATCACTGATAAAAACGTGCCAAGAAACATTAATGTAAGTTTCACCAATAACACACAGGTTGCTATTGATGTATTAACATTCATCTTTTATAGTGATGAATTCGTTATCGACGTGGAAAGTGGGCTTGTCAAAAAATAAATTATTTGTAAGCAATTACAAGTATAATTTTATCATTTTCAATAAATCTATTAGAATAATGTGTATATCCTTCATTTTTTAAGTATATTGGGTCATATTGCCTAAAACGAAACCAATTATTTGTAATATCCAATTTATGGACTTTAAACTTGTGAAGTTTTAACCATTTTACTGCTTCCAAAACATCATAATCAGTTTTTTTAAATAAAACAGACTGAACTATACTACTCATTTTTCTATAATCTTATTATAATATAAGATAATATGATAACACAGGTTCAGGAACTTTTGTTAAAGCAATATAAAGAAAAAGCATTTATTTCTGCTCTACTATGCGAAGAAAGTTGTAATTATTATAGTTTCATTAAGAATATGATAAATATCCCGCTGATTGTATCAAATAGTGTTATGGTTTGTATCAATTCAATAATAGAAGACCAAAATACGTTGAAAATATTAAATATAATCTTGAATTCTTCAACTGGTCTCATATTAGGTATGATAAGCAACTTTAAAGTATATGAAAAGATTAATCAATATCATCAGTTATATATAAAGTTCAATAAACTTTCAAATGCCATAGATAGTAAATTAACCAACGATATTGAAAATATAAGCAACGATTTCATCAACAATATAATGAATGAATATGACAACATAGCAGAAGGTCAAGAGTTTGCGTTTCCTAATAAAATTAAGAAGCGAATAAAAAAACAATATGAAGGTAAAATAACATTACCATTATCGTTATCAGTTGATATTGTAGAATGTAATAAAAATAATTGCTGTATAAATGACAAGGTTTAAGTTATTTCTTTTTTTACTGGTCTAAATTGTTTTTCAAATGGATTTATACCTGTGCTTTCAAATATAATTTCAGTTGGTGTATATACCATTGGTTTAAAGGGTTTAGCAAAAATACAACTATTATTCATTTCTTATTAACTATAATAAATATAAAAAAATAATATAAATGATTTATTCATTGAGTTTTGCGAAGAACTCTTTTAATTGAGAAACTCGTATAAATGTGTTACAATTTGTATCTTTGTAAATACATTTATCTGTAATATTTATTCTCTTATTCATCAATTGCCCTAATCTTGAATGAAAAGCGATATTATTATATTTCAAGTCCATTTTATTTTTTTCAATCCACTTATTCCATTTACTAAATAACTCATGATTTTTTATTTTTATTTCATTCTCTTTTTTAATGACAACCTCAAAATCTTCTAAATCATCTTTGTCATTTAAATATTCATTTACCAAATCTTCTAAAAAGTATAATATCTTATCCCTATTATTTTTAATTACTTGCTTTTGTATTTCAGTAATTGGTATATGGTTTTGAAAATTACCAGTTGGGACAACGGTTTTAATATTAAACTTCATCAAATATTCATATATGTTTCTTAAAGCGTTTTTATTATCAACAATATCTTCACTAAAACTATTAAAGAACTCACTGTTGCGAGAGTAGTAAGATGTGGTTTCAACATATAAATATCGTCTGCTTTTATCTTTCAAATCAACAGCATTTGCGTTATTAGTTGTCATTAAATAATCACAGAAATTGTCAATTTCAAACCCTTGTATTCCTTTTGGATTAATTTGAAGGGTAGAGGTTGTAATTCTTGATTTTAAGGTCTCGCTGTTTTCATAATTATCTTTACCTTTTGCTTCATTCACACAGACGAATAGTTTTTGTTGTTCTATACAAGAATGAGTTCCAAATAATTGCTTCGCATTTTCCAATTCAATAAAGTATTTTTCACCTACGATATTCTTAAATATATCTAATAATCTATTCTTACCATCGCCTTCTTCTCCATATAAAATAATACATACATTATTTCTAATTGCTGGGTTCTTAATGCGACTGGCGAAATAAGCAAGAATGTAATTTACAACTGCTTCATCGTTAAACAAATTCTTCATATAATCTAAAAATCTCTCTATAATTGAACTATCCTCAACGTAGGGTGTTTTCTTAATTTCAAAGTCAGTCCAAGTATTATATTCATATTCTTCAATTTTAAGTGGATAAGGTTTAAATATGAAGTTTTCATACTTACGAATGGTAGGGTCATTTAACCATAATTCAATAAATCGTTTCTTCTTATAAACTTCTTCGCCTTTCTTGTTGGTTTCTTTAACGGAACATTCAAGATGTCTATTTGTCTTTTCGCATAAAGGAATAGGTTGGATAATATTTTCGCCTTTTCTATCTAAATGAACTACCATAGGAGGATAAAGGATTTTAGCGTTGGTATTTTCAAACTCTTTTTTCATAAATGAATAAGATTGACTAATATTTTCATAGTATTTTGGATTGTCTTCTTTAATACATGTATGTAATAAATAAACCCACCCATAACCTACCTCTCTTTTAACATCTATATGCTCGTCAATCCATTTATCAACTATATTTTCATCATATTTAGATTTAGAAAGTTTAGAGAATTGATGTATAAGTTCCATACATTTTCTGCGTGGTATTTTCTCTTTTTCACAGATATTCATTAAACACCAGTTCACATAAGTCCATTTATGATAATCTTCACTTCTCATTGGACTTAATTTAGAAATTAACGTGCTTAATCTATTATATTTATCTGGATTTCCATCATCCAATATTTTATCAATATCATCTTCACCCTCCATAATTCTATTTACAACATCTTCACCGCTTAATTTTTGTTCAATTTTTGGTTCTGTATTTGGTTTTGGTTTTGGTTCAATTTTCGGTATTCCAATATCCAAATCTTGATAACTTTCGTAAATAAACGTAGCACAGCAATCAAATATAGAACCTTTAATATTAGTTAAAGCAGGAACTTGTAAATCTTTTTTTCTATCACTTAAAGGAGCAAACAATATTCTATTAGGGTCATAAACACCTTTGTCAATAATATCATATTTATCAAATACCTCTTTAAAAAGAACAGGAATATTAGTCCAAGTAATTCGAGCTTTTAAATACAATCTATAAGAATATTTCATAACTCCATTTGCTTCTCTTGGTTCTCTTTTACCAATATAAACATCATTATTATAAATCTTTTGTATGTCTTTACAAATGTCATTAATGATTTCTTCATTAAATCCTTCATTGGTTTTGTCTTTAATATCAATATCGAAATAGGGTTTTACTTGATATTCTTGAAGTCCAACAATTTCACATAATCCTCCTTGATTTTCATTTTTCATATTAAATTGCTTCATATAATCTTCTTCTGTTTTAATTGACACCCGTGAAGTTCTCTTGTAGATAGATGATATTAAGACCCTACCGAAGTTTTGATGTTTTGACATTCTATTATTAGTAGAGAAAATAATTTTCTTAACTTTATATTTTAAGTTATTCTTAAATCATTTTTTTCTTGATTTAGGGGAAAAATGAACAATTGTTAATTTACTTGAATTTCGCTTATGTTTCGTATAATTTGTTTTCTTCTTTGATAACTTGCTTTCTTTTGTTCCATAATTCTCTGTCTATATTCTTCATCAGTAGCATATCTATTTTTCATATATTCAGCAACTCGTTTCTTTTCCTTTTCATAGAAGTCAGCGTCATTTTTAATTTTTTTGTCATAGCATTTAGCACTTGCTGATTGCTTCTTTATATCTTCCATTATTTCTTCTTAACAATATATAATATTATTTATTTCTTTATATAACTTAATCATTTTTTATTTTGCTTCAAAAGAATAATCAGCGAGAAATCAGCGAGAAATCAGCGAGAAATCAGCAATGTAATCAGCGACAATTCAGCGAGATATATGGATTATTAAAGGGGTTTATTACATCCTCCTTTTCTGCCATATTTATAAGGGATTTATTGGGATAATGACCTTTAATGCCCTAATGCCCCCTGACCTTTATTTTTTATTCGTTTTGTATTTTTATTTTTATTTTTTTAATTTTTTTTCAATTTTCTTTAAAAAGGTCATTAAGGTCATTAGGTCCTTAATTGGTCTTATTATTTACTTATTATTATTATTATTATTACTATAATGCTCTATAATGACCTTTTAATGACCTTTTAAAAGTCTTAATGACCTTTTTTAAAGCCTTAATGACCTTTTTAAAAGCCTTAATGACCTTTCAAAAAGACATAGGAAGAAGAGATTATAATATTCACAAATACACATAAATAGGCATAATTCATAATTCGACATAAATACTCATAATTCATAAATACACATAAATAGGCATAATTCGTGAAATGGTCAAAAAATCAAAAAAAAATCATTTTTTTTACTACAGCTGACTACACCTGTCTACACCTGTCTACAGCTGGCTACACCTGTCTACACCTGTCTACAGCTGGCTACACCTGTCTACAGCTGACTACACCAGTCTACAGCTGACTACACCTGTCTACACCTGTCTACAGCTGGCTACACCTGTCTACAGCAGACTACAGCAGTCTACACCTGTCTACACCTGTCTACACCTGTCTACACCTGTCTACAGCAGTCTACAGCTGACTACACCTGTCTACAGCTGACTACACCTGTCTACAGCAGTCTACACCTGTCTACACCTGTCTACACCTGTCTACACCAGTCTACAGCAGACTACACCTGTCTACAGCTGGCTACACCAGTCTACAGCTGACTACACCAGTCTACAGCAGTCTACAGCTGACTACATCTGTCTACAGCAGTCTACAGCTGACTACAGCAGTCTACAGCTGTCTACAGCTGGCTACACCAGTCTACAGCTGACAATGTCTATATATAGCAACTTACGGACACATACTTACGGACACATACTTACGGACACATACTTACGGACACAAACTTACGGACACATACTTACGGACGTTTCTTTTCATCTCTTTTCAGGTCATATATGAGCTCCCTCCCTCCCTGCCT
>Ga0209298_10000863_pt1 | contig 20339 bp, 30 predicted proteins | sample S_140806_EF_Meta_FD_187325 | JGI IMG/M metagenome (GOLD analysis project Ga0209298, IMG submission 187325) | Freshwater microbial communities from Lake Simoncouche, Canada to study carbon cycling - S_140806_EF_MetaG (SPAdes) (version 2) | ecosystem: Environmental > Aquatic > Freshwater > Lake ...
AATAATGTTTGGTGCTACTCCATTAAATAATATTAAAGGTAGTGACTATCCAATACCTAAATTTCAATCAGCAAATGGACAATTTGCCGCACCTGGACCACGTATTTTGTATCGTGCTGAAAATACTATTACTTTCAATATTTACAATGATGACTTTGGTAATGTGATACCATATACAATTGATTTATTTAGCCATTACACAACTGCTATTCCAACTATTGCTGATGAAGATTTAAACTTTGGTCAAGAAATTCCATTGCATTACATAAATTCTACACCTTGGAAAACATTATACGCACGTTATTGGAATGATTACATTGCTGACATTTATGCTCCAGATGCGCGTATCTTAGAAGGTTTCTTTGCGTTAGACTTTGCCGACATTTATCAATTCAAATTCAATGATAAAATCTTTATTAAAGATTCGTACTGGCGCATCCTTGAAATCAGCGATTATGTGGTGGGGATGCAAGATACGGTCAAAGTTAAATTGATTAAAATGGTGAGCGCGACCCCCGATTGTTTGCTGAGTCCAAAGCCAGTTATTGGTATAGATGGCAATATTATTTGGGAAGATGCAGAAGGTGAAATACAACCAGCAACTGAAACGTGTTGCAATAATTATGGCTACTATTGGGTAGGTTCAGAATGCTATGCAACTCCAAGAGATGCAAAAGGTAGAGGAGGTAAACCTAAAATGTTTTCAGAACTTATTACTACTCTTTCAAATATTGAAACAAGACCAGTTAATAAATCAGCATATATAGCTGATAATGCAATTGTGCAAGAAACTAATGAAAGAACTTTTGTCAATGGGAATAATATTTTTGTTGGTGGTTCTAATAGTGGTAGTATTGTTAGTGGTTCAAGTAATATAGTTGTTTCTGATTTAGGAAGTGTAATGGTTCTTGGAACATCAGCAAGGGCAATCAATAGAGGTGTAACCATTGGAGGGGATGGTAGTTATGCAGGTCAATACCAAAGCGGAATTCTTCAACTCAATGGATTTGGTACTTGGACAAATAGCACAACAGCAATTGATTTATTTTCAAATGGAACGGCCATAACAATGCCTGACAATTCAGTATGGTATATTAAATTGATGATTGTTGCATCCCACGCAGACGGCACTGGTATTGATTTTGGAGTAACTGCTGAATTCAATTTCAACATTCAAAATTCAGGTGGTATCTCACTCAAAAATGTAACTTTGGTAGATACATATTCAGCAGGAATTTCAGGAGATATGGAAGTTGATATGAATATAAGCGGTTCAACTTTTAATCCAATTGTATACCTTAAAAATTCAAGCTATCCAATACCAGATGTCAACATTACAGCGCAACTAATTTACACACAATATCACTATGAATAACCCACAACAAACTTTTAAGAATATTTGCGAGATGCAAAAAATGGGCATTAAGTCAAGCCATCCATCAAGCGAAAATAAGTTACCAAATTGGCTAACCAAAGGCATCAATTATAGCATTGTTGCTACTTTAATTATAGGCACTATTTACTTAATTAAAATGATTTTCAATGGCTGACAATAATGTGGTAATAACGGTAGACGTACAAGGTAACGCGACCGAGAAAACTCAATCATTAAGGGCGCAAATGAAGGCGCTCCGTGATGAGTTGGGAAGGTTACCCGAAGGCACGGCGGAATACAACAAAGTAGCAAAAGAACTTGGTCAATTGACTGATAAAGTTGGTGACTTGGGTAAGGAGGTAAACACCTTAGCAGGCGATCCACTAGAGCGATTGAACAACTCCTTTGGTATGATTGGCTCATCCATTATGTCATTGGATTTTGGTGGTGCAATTACAGGTCTTCAAGGAATGTCCTCTGCCATTTCAGATGTAAAGATGGATGATATCATTGGAGGTATTAAAGGTCTTGGGCAATCGTTTCTTGATTTGGGCAAAGCCTTATTGAATAATCCAATTTTTTTAACAGCTACTATTCTAACTGCTATTGGTGTTGCGTTGTATGAGTATGGTCAAACAATGCCATTTGTAACTGATGAAACAAAGCAATTAGCAGCAGCCACAAAAGAGGCAACAGATGCAAGTATTGGTGCATTGAAAGCATTTGATTTGGAGGAAAGAAAGTTACGTGCATTGGGTGTTGCTGAAAAAGAAATTATTGCTATACGTAGAGAGAAAACAAAGCAAGTTATCAATGATTCAAAAAAGCAACTTGAAGCGGAATTAAAAATATTACAAGAGCAGGAAGCATCTCAAAAAAGTTCATCTGAAAGACAAGCTAAATACATACTTGGAGGTCAAGCCTTAATTGGTATAGCATTGGAAAAGAGTGGTGAGTTATTTGGATTGGTGGCCAGTAAAGAAAAAGTAGAAGAACAAAAGAAAAATATTGACGACTTAAAAAATAAAATTGCTGAGTATGAGGTACAGATTCTTGAATTGAATAAGAAGGAAACTGACCTAATAACAAAGCAACAAACTAAATCTACTGAAAGAGTAAAGCAAGAAGAAAAGAATTTAATTGATAGGAAGAAACTTACTGAAAAATATTTGAGGGAGGAGAGTGATGTGGTCTTTATGGAGGAAGAAAAGAAATCACTTACTGAAATTGATTTTGAAAATAAAAGACAAGAAAATGCACGAATAGCAGCGGTACAATTAGGTGAAATCAAAACTCAATATGCGAGTGAATATGCAAAAAAACAAGCGCAAATTGAGTTAGAAGAAGCGGACAAATCTTCTGCTCAAAAATTAGCAGCTGAACAAGCCTATCAAGCGGCAAAATTACAAATTGCTCAACAAGCATTTGGTGCATTGATGGACTTAAATTCATTCCTTACTGATAGTGGTTTGGTTAATGCTAAAAAGTCTTTCCAAATAAATAAGGCCTTAGGTATAGCACAAGCATCCATCGCAACTTATGAAGGTGCTGCCAACGCATTTACAACAGCTTCAAAGTCTCCTATTGCTATTGCCTTTCCGGGTTATCCTGCAGTGATGGCAGGGGTAGCAGTTGCAGCAGGTTTGGCAAAGGTTGCTAAAATAGCAGCGACTAAATTTAATCCAGGTTCAACTACACCTCCTTCACCAAGTGGGGGTGGTGGTGGTGGCGGTGGTGGTGTGGGTTCGGGTGGTGGTTCAACATCTGCTCCTGCATTGGATTTATCATTCCTAAACAATAAACAAACCAAAGCGCAACCGATACAATCGTACGTTTTAGCTACTAACGTAACATCGGCGCAAGATGCACAACAGAAGATTTTAGACCAATCAAAACTAATAAAATAAAATGAAAGAAGAAGAAGTAAAAGTCATTGAGTACACCATTGATGACAGTGGATACCTTGGAGTTCACGCAATGAGCCTTGTTGAAAATCCTGCTATTGAAGTGGATTTTGTAGCACTATCCAAAACTCGCAAACAACAACAAGCTGCGGTTGAAGAAGGTGAGCGTAAAATGGTATACGGCGCAGTGATGCTACCTGAACAATTGATATACCGAGTTGATACCGCAGGCCGTGAGTACTACTGCAAATATTCAAAGGAGACAATCAACAAGATAGCGCAGGAATATCTAAAAAGAAATATGCATCACAATAGCAACCTTGAGCACGAGATACCAGTTGCAGGTTGCACCGTTGTTGAGTCGTGGATTACAGAAGGACAATTTGACAAAAGTCAAAACTTTGGATTCTCCTTCCCGGAAGGAACGTGGTGTATTGGAATGAAGATTGATAACGATGAGGTTTGGCAATCCATTAAGCAAGGAGATGTTAAAGGCTTTTCACTTGAAGGATTCTTTACTGAGATTAGTGATGAATATATGACGCAGCAGGAAATCGAAAAGATAATGAGAGAACTTGAAAACGAGTTAAGCGGATTGTAATGTACTCGTTCAGCATACCGTAAGATCTGCTAGCGAGTCAATTTATTACACCAGTGCAGGTGTATTGTTTACCCGACAAAAAAGCCCTCCACGTTTGGGGGGCTTTCTCGTTGAAACAACTAAACAAACTTAAACAAAAACTATGCTGGAACAAAAGTAGGTGTTTTGCTACTAATAGGTAGAAAAATAAAAAAGTAAATATGAACAAAGTAACAGAAATTGTTTCTAAGTACGCAGATAGATTGAAGGCATTTGGCATCCAATTGTCTGCTGAAGGAGAAATAACAAAAGAGGCACAGATGGCAATGGCTATTCTTGCCGATGGCACAGAGGTTTACTCTCCAAATGCTGAATTCGCTGTTGGTAGCGAGTTATTCGTAATGGATGCAGACGGCAATCCAGTACCTGCTCCCGATGGTGAGCATACAACTGCCGAAGGCAAAGTAATCGTTGTAAGCGGTGGAGTAATCGCTGAGATTAAAGAGCCAATGATGGAAGAAGAATCTGCTCCAGTTGCAGAAGAACAAGCTGCATTTGATGGTGTTAGCCGTGAAGAATTCGAGTCAACAATCAACTCTTTGGTTGAGGCATTTGAAGCTAAGATTGCGTCATTGAATGCTGAGAAAGAAACTCTTTCTGCAACCATTCAAAAGATGGCAAAGCAACCTGCTACAGATAGCGTAAAGAAGTCAGTTGCAGTTGCTCAAAGCGCACCTCTTGACTTGGCTAAAATGGATTCTAAAAATAGAATCTTCTCAATCATAAATAAATACAATCAAAAATAAAAAAAGAAAAAAATGGCTGATTCATTATCAATCAACAGTTCAACCTACGCGGGTGAATTAGCGTTGCCATACATCAACGCGGCTATCTTATCAGGAGATACTTTAGCTAAAAATTATGTAACTCTTAAAGAGGGTATTAAGTACAAGGCAGTGATGAAGAAGTTGTCCAATGCGGCATCTTTGGTACAAGCTGCATCTTGCGACTTTTCACAAGCTGGAGACTTGCAATTGGATGAGTCAGTATTGACTGTATCAGATTTGAAGGTTAACTTGGAATTGTGCAAAGCTGAATTTGCACGTGACTGGGAGGCATCTCAAACAGGTCGTGGATTTATCAACGATGTAGTTCCTGCAAACTTCTCTGATTTCTTGATCGGTTATGCTGCTGCTAAAGTTGCTGAAAACATTGAGTATACAATTTGGCAAGGTAACATCACTGCTGGTTCTACTTATCCGGCTTTCAACGGATTTCAGAAAACTATTAATGTAAATTCTACTTACTATCGTAATAGTTGGACTGCAGGTGCTATGGCAGTTGGTACTGTAATTGCTAATTTAAACCAAGTAATTAATAACTTACCAGTTGCATTGATCGGGTCATCTGAAACTAAATTGTATATGAACCGTGCAACTGCTCAATTCTATCGTCAAGCTGTTAGCGCATTGGGTTACGCTAATTTGTACCAAGCCAGTGACGAATTCAACTTGCAGTTCAATGGTTACGACATTTATGTTTGTCCAGGTATCAGCAACGGAACAGTAATCGCAGCACAACCATCTAATTTGTTTGTTGGTGTTGATGCAAATTCTGACTTTGCTGAAGTACGAGTTGTAGATATGACTTTGACCGATGCATCTGATAACGTACGTATGGCTATGAGATTCCGTGTAGGAGTTCAAGTCGGTGTATTGGGTGACGTTGTTTATTGCTACAACGCTTAATTAATTAACCACAAGTAAATGGGAAGGTGGTTAGTTCTACCTTCCCTTTATTTTAATAACTATAAAAAAAATATAAAATTATGGCTTGTGAATTAACCGCAGGATTTCAATTAGATTGTAAAGATACAATCGGAGGAATCAAAGCAATATACTTGCAACAACACTCTCTTTTTTTGAGTGGAGTAACCATTGATGCAGGAAGCGAAGAAGTAAGCGCATTGCCTGAGGAAGATGTATATAAATACATTTGTCCAAAGCATACTGGTAGCTTCACCGAAGAAGTAGCATCCAGCGTTGAGAATGGAACTATTTTCTATACTCAGACTGTAACCGCTACATTCTTTAAGTTGACTGCGCCACGCAGAAAGGAATTGGAATTAGTTGCAAAGAATCGTTTGGTTGTTTTTGTACAAGATAACAATGATAATATCTGGATGGTAGGTCGTATGGATGGTGCTGAAGTGACTGCAATGACTACCGCAACTGGAGTTGCTAAAGGTGACCTTAACGGATATACAATTACCTTCACTGCTGAAGAGGCACACAAAGCGTATCGTTTGGAATCGTTTACAAACAATCCATTCGATAACTTTGATGTTACTGTTGTAAACCCAACTATTTAATTAACTTTGTAGGTAGTGAATTATCTGCAAACTAATACCGCCTCGCAAACCCTCCTTCTCTCTTTAGAGGAGGGGGTTTTGCTTTTACCTCCATTTACCGATTACTTACTTGTGATTCAAAATGAAATCACACTACAACTCTTTCCGGTCATTCCTATTTTAATTGATAGCAATGAGCGCATCACAACTTTGAGTATCAACACTGATACAGATGAGCCTGAGGAAGGATGCGTTTTAATTACTCAAAGTGGTCGTTACAATTATATTATTTACGGTCAAAATTCTAATAGCAATCTTGATCCTGAGGATGCTGTTGTAGTTGGAGAATTGAAGCGTGGATTCATTGAATTCACAGCACTTACCGAGTACTTTGACCAACCGAACCTAACCATACCTAACGATATCGAATACAATGGCTAACATTGACGAAATAAAACAACGCATTGGAGCAACTCAAATAGAGATGTCCAAGTACGTTAAAATTGATCCCATTGAGAGAGAAGATAGAAAGGGATGGGTTAACTATGGTGAAGGCAATGCCTTCCCACAATACTTGATTGAACTTTACAATGAGTCACCAATACACGGAGCATTGGTGAACTCAATTAGTTATATGATTGCAGGCCGTGAATTAACGGCATCCACACCACAAGCGGTGAAAGAAATTAGCCGTTTGAATTTAGACTCAATAATCCATCCGACCTCACTCGATTTGAAGTTGCAAGGTGGCTTTTATTGGGAGATTATATGGTCAATGGATAGAAGTACCATTGCACAAATCAATCATTTACCATTTGAGAACTGCCGACTAGCTTGTAGCGACGAGGAAGACGATGTAGTTGGTGTGTGGTATTCACGTGACTGGACTGATACACGCAAAAAGAAAAATACACCTCACTTTATTCCGATGTTTGATGTGAACACGAATGAAGCTGAGCCAAAGCAAGTTCTATTCGTGCATAGCTTGATGGTGGGAAGTGAATACTATCCGAAGCCTGACTATGTGGGTGCGATAAATGAGATTGAAAAGATGCGCCAACTTAGCGAGTATCAAGTCAATTTAATTCTTAACGGATTTTTCCCATCACTTATAGCATCTTTCAACAATGGCATTCCATCATTGGAGGAGCAGCATATGATTAAGAACCAATTGCAGATGTCCATACAAGGTTCGGAGAATGCTGGTAAGGTATTGACATTCTTCAACGAAGAAAGAGACAGAGGTGTGGAATTTACTCCATTTCCGGTTAGTGATATGGATAAGCAATTCACCACGTTGGTAGACCAATCAATGGAGGCCATTTTGGTGAGCCATAGAGTAACATCTCCTTTGTTATTTGGTGTACGTGCAGGCGGTGGATTGGGTAGCAATACCGATGAGATGAGAACGGCAATGCGTATTTTCCAACGTCAAGTTATTGAGCCATTTCAGAGACTAATTACAAGCGCAGTTGATGAAGTATTAGCATCATTTGGTGTGTTTGCAAGTTGTTCAATAGTGCAAAATGATTTGTTCGCAGATGAAAACGTAGTTGATGCAACGGGTGAAATAACGCAACCAGTTGATGTAGCAAGTCAAGCGTTGAATGGAGCGCAAATTGCATCACTACTTGAAATTATTGTTCAGACTACTGCAAATGTCTTGACTATTCCAAGTGCAAAGGCCATCACAAGAGCAGCATTTCCGATGTTGGGAGATGCAGAAATCAATAACATATTCGATAACCTTTCCAATGTTGTGATTGATCCTACTCAGGTAGTCCAAAAAAAAAAAGTTGAGTGCGAACACCAAAGCATTTCTGAAACAAATGCGATTGAATTAGATAGCATTGCAGAGGAGTTAATTCAACTCGGTGAAGATGCAAATGAGGATTGGATTTTGATTGATGAGTACGATGTAGATTATGATGAGGATGATTCAGAGAATGAAGCTATCTCACACATCTTTGATGCGGTCGAAATTCATCAAGTAAGCACAGGTACAGCTAGACCAAACGCAGTAAGTGACCAAGATGCCACAATAGACGAGCGTAAGTATTACACACGTTACAGATACAGTGGTAAAATCACAGATGTCACGCGACCTTTTTGTACTAAAATGCTACAAGCTGACAAGCTATATAGAAAGGAAGATATAATGGCAATGAACAATAGGGCGGTTAATCCAGGATGGGGGCCCAATGGTGCGGATACTTACTCATGTTGGTTGTATAAAGGAGGCGGTAATTGCCATCATATTTGGAAAAAGCAATTATACATAAGTGCAAAAGGTTTTGGATTGGATTTGAATAGTCCAAATGTCCGCACTCAGGCTTGGACAAGAGCCGAGAAAGCAGGTTACAAAATTCGCAATAATTATTTGGTAGAAAAGAGACCTATTGATATGCCATACAATGGGTTTTTACCTACCAATCCACGTTTCGGTAACAAATAAAAATTAAGAAAATGCCAATACCACAAGAAATATTACTCATCAATGAGGACTACATCAAGAAATTTACTCCATTGACTGATGCAGTTGATCCCAATCTTATTCGTCCTGCCATCTATCTTGCACAAGATAAGTATTTGACTAACTTTTTGGGTACAAATTTGACGGTAAGATTGAAGGATGATGTTGCCAATGGCACGTTATCTGGAGACTATGAGACACTACTCAATGAATATGTATTGAAAGTTGTGTTATGGTGGACTATGGTTGAACTTTACCCATCTCTTTTATACAAGCACGACAACGGTAACTTGGTAAGCAGACAAAGCGAGGACACAACTCCAGTAACGAAGTTCGAAATGGAGTCTTTGAAAGAAGCTGCACGACAGAATGCAAGATGGTACACACAAAGAATGGTTGATTATTTGTGTTTTAATTCAACTTTATTTCCCGAGTACACAAACAATACAGACAACAACATCTTCCCAGACCGCAACCCATACGGAAAGAGCAACTTTTTAATATCTAATTCATATAGACAATGGCGAACAAGAATCAATCTCCAAGACTTTCTGCCCCCATCGTACTAAAACGAAGGGAGTATGAAAAACTTTTGAAACAATACCTTAAAAAACAAGAGAAAAGATGAAAGTAAAGTTGTGGTTATTGGGTATTGCAACGGTCTTTTTGCCAATCAAAGAACTTATGATAACCATAGGTTTTTTGGTTGCGATGGATATGATTGTTGGCATTTGGAAAGCTATCAAATTAGGTCAGCGAATTAGGTCTCGCAGGATGAGTGATACCATCACAAAGTTGATGTTGTACCAAATCGCAATTGTGAGTGGATTCCTTATTGAGACATATGTCATTGAACAACTTATCCCCATCACTAAGTTAATAGCTACCATTGTGGCTATCATAGAATTCAAATCAATTATCGAAAGTATTGAGTCAGTGACCGGAAAGGATTTGTGGTCAAAGATTAAAGCTATTATAGGTAGAAAGAGCGAAGATTTAACCGATGCAATAACTGATGGAAAAGGTAAGTAAGTACGTAAGCTACTTTGAGGTCACTCATAGCAAACAAGCGAAGGCATTGAAGATTGGGAACATTCCAAACGCTGAACAATTGGCAAATCTGAAGCTCGTTTGCACCAACATATTTGATAAAGTGCGAGAGCATTTTGGTAAGCCAATTGGAATCTCATCAGGCTTCCGCAGTATTGAACTTAATACACGAATTGGTGGTTCAAAAAGTTCACAGCATATGCAAGGAATGGCACTTGATATTGATGGAGATATTCACGGTGGCATAAATAACAAAGAATTATTTGAATGGATAAGAAAAAATTGTACATTTGACCAACTCATATGGGAGTTCGGAAGTGAGAATGCACCTGCTTGGGTACACGTAAGTTACAACAAAGAAGGGAATAGAGGTCAAGTGTTACGTGCAGTTAAGATGGGTGGACGGACAGTGTACCAACCATTCTAAATATAACATATGCCTGAAAGTCAAAAGACAAAAATCGCGCGTGAATTGCGTGAGCGTTTTCCCGACACACCAACATTGACGTTGGCTAAGAAATTATCCAAAGAACATTTCGAAACATTCTTGGGAGTTGAAGATGCAAGAGGTGTGCTGCGTTACATTGAAGGCAAAAGAGGTAAGGTTTTACAAAAAGAAATTAGTGATAAATCTTTGTTTAGAACTGATGAAAGACCACGCAACCCATTTAAGTTACCAAAGTCGTATGCCAAAGGTCGTAAGCACATTGACATTAAAGGTAAAAAGATATTGATACTATCCGATATTCATATTCCTTATCACGACATCGATGCGTTGTCTACAGCCATCCAGTGCGGCATTGATGAAGGAGTGGATACGGTGGTGCTGAATGGAGTGCATTGGACTGTCATATGATTTCTGACTTTGTTAAGGATCCAAAGAAAAGAAAATTTAAGGATGAGTTGTACGCAATGCGTACTTTCATTTATGAATTGAGGCAGACTTTTCCAGATGCCGAAATAATCTATAAAGAAGGTAATCACGAAGAAAGATACTGGAGGTATATGCGTGTGAAAGCACCTGAGTTATTTGACATTGACGCATTTGATTTCGCCTCATTGTGTCATTTAGATAAACACAACGTGCAGTGGATAGAAGGTAAAAATAAACTAAACGTAGGCGGCCTATCAATATTTCACGGCCACGAATTTGGGAAGCAATTTATGCCATCTGTAAACGTTGCGAGAGGTCTATTTTTGAAGACAAAAGCAAATGCTATGTGCGGACATCACCATCAAACGGCTGAACACACTGAGCGAGATGTAAACGGCAAAGTTATCACGTGCTGGGGTGTGGGTTGTCTATCCGAGTTGTCACCTGACTATAATCCATACTCAAAATACAATCACGGATTTGCTATAATTACAAAAGGCAATGGAAAAGAATTTAACGTCAAAAATTATCGCATCAATTGCGGGGTTATTTATTAGTTTTTTATTGTACAATTTTGGGAAAAATTCATGCAATAAAGAACCAGGTGTAATTCATCGCAACGATACAATTGTTGTATTAAAAGCAAGAGTTGATACCTTGAAATTGGAACGCATTAAACTAAAAACAATTTATGAAAAGGACATTGATACTATCTATATGTATGATTCTACTGCCATTGATAGCGCATACACAAAAGCAATTGAGCGACTCATTGAATTGGAACAAGCTGGATTCTTTACGAACTGAAAGACGATTAGTTGTGTTAGCAGTTACATCACTTGAATATCACAAGCAAATGAATGCCAATCTTTGTTTGGAGAATCAAACATTAAAGACGATTAACCTGCGTAATGAGTCATATATAGAACAATTAGAGGCTCATTTGTCCCATTTAAGACAAGTTAATGATGATGAGGTAAGAGCAAAAAAAAAGTGGCGCAATGCCACTCTTTTGATTGTTGGTGCTAATGTCATTTTTTTGACATCATTTTTTTTAAGTAGATAGCAAAGTCCAACGCTTCCTCGTAAGCGTGCTGCATCCATTCTTTCTCTGATAAATTAGCGTTATCTACCGTTGTGCCGTACTTCATCCTTCCCATTTTTTCGCGTGAGATAAGGTCTGCAATGACCTCTTTGTAGATGTCCGACTGGCAGTTGTCAAAATCGTGAGTTATATTCATATTTTAACTTGTAATTTGGGTTGTATTTCTTGTTGTGTGCGGATATATTCAGTTAATTCGGGTAGCATCCAATATCCATATTCCGCCAAAAGTGATGTAAATTCAGACATTTGGCGAGTTATGTCGGGCAGTAAAGCACCATCTGCATCCCAAAGAGCAGTAATTGTCTTGCCGTGTTCACGCTGAATCGACTCATTGAGTCTCTTTAATAGCATTTTAGTTTGATGGTTGTAGAACCATTTGATTTCCTCGCACTCATCGCCTGCGTAAATGGAAGCCTGAAGCCACATCAGTAGGTTTAACACCTTGATTTTTTCTAACTCATCCTGAGTAATTTCAGTTTTCATTTTATTTAGTTTTAGTGATGTCTTTAAGTTGCTTGTAAATTGATTTTCCAATTTCACCCCAGTACATTTCACAATCGAATTTTTCATCATTCATTGTGAATGGTGGATCAACAAAGTAGGCTTGATAAAATTCATCTTCTTTTGCTGTGTATCTGTAGCAATTCTGCTTTATTGGGCAATTAGTACCCTTACATTTTGTGATGTCTGCCATAGTTCAAATATAATTACGCAAATGCATACTTTCCAAAATTCTTTTTTAATTCGTAAAATGCCCTCATCATTATTGCGTCTGCAAAGTCGGGAGAGATACCGTGCCTTTTTTTCAAATCTTCTTTGTTGGTTACTCTCAGCTTTCCATCGCTATCAATCTTTTCCCTACGTATCATCTCCAATTCCTTGACAATAATGTCCTTGTAAGTTGATTCAAATGTGATTGCGTTACTGGATATCAATTCGCCTAACTTAAAATAGCAGTCGCATTTCAAATTCATATAATTGTCACGAACTGCTTTTGATCCGTTCAGGAATCCTTTGCAATGGAGATAATCTTTGCACCCCCCCCCGATGCCATCCTCATCCACCAGTACGTTAGATAATCTTACTGAGTGATTTTTAATAAGGTCATTGATGGTATCTACCACCTCATTTATTGGTTTGTGTTTTAACACAACAAACTTTTCAGCGTGTAAGTTATTCCACACAACTATCACTGTTCTATCGTCACCCATTCGTGCGATGTCGGCAGTGATAAACTTATCTCCCAATGTAGTGGATGGGCGAAAGCATCGCAGTAAATCATCGTACTCATACAATCTATCCTTTGTCTCATCGTAATCCCAATCTCCTTCCAACAATCTTTTCCGGTCAATATCGGGAAGCATCTGTAATGACTCAATGTAGACTGGAGAGATGTGTGGGTTATCCGTTGGTAGTGCCTGAATGAATCTTCTATCTTTCCTTATTGAGCCATTGCGCTGCGCATCAAAGAACTCTCTGTATAACCATCCTTTGTGGGGATTGCAGGTCAATAGTCCTTTCGGGTTATCATTGATTAGTTTGTATCTGACACGTGAATTCAAAATGTTTATGCATTTTTCAGTTACCTCACTGGCTTCATCTACAAAGTAGTCAGTAATCTCAAGCGAACCAAAGCGACCAAAGTCGGGATCACTTGGCATATCCGCCAAGTCCATCAATATAATTTGTGAGCCATTGTACCAATTGATTACGTGGTCTTGACCATTGTACGTGAAATGTTTTCCTGCGATGAGATTATATTTAGTGCATAATTCAAAGAACGTAGCAAGTGTGGATAGTCGCAACTTTTTAAGTTCAGCACGGCCTATAAGACCTCTGGTGCCTGGATACTTTAACCGTCTTTTTATTTGCCAATCGCAACCTAAAAAAGATTTTCCAGAACCAGCACTTCCGCCATACAATAATTGCCTGCATTCGTTATCAATTGCAAGGTATGAGAGCGCCTCTTTTTGTTTGTCGTGGAATTCAATCATAGTGCATTTGGTTTATTACTTTGAAAATCTCATAAGCGACCTGAGGAACTATTGCATTTCCATATCCTTTGATGGATTCTTGCCTCCATTTTGAAAAGGTAATTCCGTCCAATTGGGTGGAAATCCCATCATTTCTGCCACAAATCGGGGATTGAGTTGGGAATCTTTCGAATGATAATTCTTTTCTTCGTCTTCCATTTGGCAATAAATTGACTTCATTGATACTCTCCTTGTTGGGAAATTGTCCAACAATGTTGGTGGATATGCTCTCGTTGAATCGCTCACGGTTGGAGTTGAAAGAAGTCCCTTGTCTAACATTCGCGTCAAAGTCATTGAGTGCATTGACCCCTCTTTTATTTGCGTTGATTTCATTGATGCACTCGCATTGGTGCTGTCGAAGGTTGTCGGTGTTGGTAGCATTCCTTTGTACAACATCATTGATAAATCTTGCTGCCTGTCTTTTTGTATTCGATTGTTCCAATACTTCTCGCTGTGTCCATGTTTGTATTCTCCCGCTATTGGTGTTGGTAGCAATGAACCATATTCGATCTTTCGAAGACCACTCCCCCATTCCAATTAGTAAGCCCACGAACGTTTTCGCCCACAACGTAGGATGGCTCAATCTCTTGAATTGCTCTGAGCATATGCGGCCAGAGATGTCGCTCGTCGTCTTTCCCAAGTCTCTTTCCTGCTGATGAGTATGGTTGGCAGGGGAATCCACCGGTAAGGATGTCAATTGATCCTTGGTGAATAGTGAAATCTGTTTTTGTGATATCTTCATAACTTAATGATTTTGGAAAATGATAATGTAATACTTGGCGTGGGAATGGCATCCATTCGCAATGAAAGATGTTATCCCATCCCATCCATTCGGCAGCTAAATCAAAGCCACCAATTCCGCTGAATAATGAGCCGTGCCTCATAACCCATTCTTTATTTTTTGTTGCAAGATATGGCTATCCATAATGTCGGAGTAGATGAGCCTTGATAATTCACACTGGTAGTCATCTTTGAACTTTTGGCGGCTCAATTTATCCAATCTTTTCGCCTTGTAAGCACTAATCGCCTGAGCATCCAATGTCTTTTTGTATGCCATGAATTGCCATTTCTTCCAATCTTCATCTGGCCACATCTCATCTCTAATTATCTTTTTATCATAGAAGGTGCGAACCTTCATCGGTGCTAACATCAAGACAAAATCTCTTTTGTTTTCTCTCCACAATCTGATATCCTCATTGAAGGTCTCTGTCCAATCAACTGGTTCATCTATTGTATTAGATGGCAACTCTATCTTTGCTTTCTTTTTGTCAATTGCCAAGTTGGTTTTCATCTTGAAATCATTGTACGATTTCAGGACATCGGATAAGAATGCAACCGACATCATTCCAAACGACTCAACTCTTTCCCATTCGTTACCAACTGCATTAAGCTGGAACGCCAATGCCATTTCGCCTGTGGTTAAGTATGGGTAGTGCGTCTGCATAGTAACGTATAGCAAGTTAGTTTCCTCATCGGATGGAAGATTCTTGATACCATACAGCACAATACCATATGCGATTGATTGTTTGAAAATTGAAAGCGTTATATCGCAAATTCGAGGTGACTCAAGACTTGTGATAAATGCCTTTTCGTTATGAGTTAACCCACTGTTGTAGGCTGTCTCTTTGAATTCTACCAATTGTTTCATTGTGTTGATTTTTAGTTGTTACAAATTTACTCAAATCCCAAGCTGACCTCACAGCAGCTTTCCAATCTTTCATTTTATTCTTGCCATACTTCCATCCAGTGTTAGTGTAGTGACTGATAAACACATCCGCAAAATGAAGCGCATCTTCTGAATTAGCATTGGGCATTCTTTCGAGAAAGTAGTCGGCCACATCTTCAAGTGATGGCGCAATGAAACGACATTCTTTCGATTTTGTTAGTTGGATTTCCAACTGGCTCACTCTCTCGCTTAACGAGCGAACCTCTGAGATTAAAATATTGATGTCCATTTTCAAGCATTAGTTTAGTTGTGTTGCAATTATAGCCATTTTTCTCAAATGCCAAGATAAAATCATTAACGATGAATTTGAATTGAGCATCTGTGGTGTACAGATTGCAGCATTTTTTCACTGAATGGATAACCGTTGCGTGGTCTATGCCATATGAATCACCAATACATTTGAGCGTTTTGTTGTATTCAGCAAAATATGTAAATGCAATACAGATAGCACGTGCGTCAACAATTGCTCTTTTGCGTGTGCGACTTTTAATCTGAGTCTCATTGACATCCATAAGTTCACTGCACGTTTGAAAAAGAATCTCATCTACCTTCTTCATACTTTTGATATGCTCTAGGTCTTTCGATTTCACAACAATCAATTCACGTAGTTCAGCAAGTTGCCTTTCGATTGCGGTTATTGTGTGGAATATCATCTCATTCATCTTGACCTCCGAACTTTTCACCGAACTTTTCTCCGTACAAATAGTTTACTGGTTCGTGTTCGTTTTCTTTTTCAGCTACCGCCAATGATATCAATTCACATTTATCAACTCCAATCAACTTGGATAACTTATCAATGTGATTGATACTCATTGTGATTGGGTAGTTTTCATACTTGCGACCAGTTGGCCAAGTTACTCCCATCGCCTTCGCAAATTCGTAAGTGGATGGGTAGTGGGTTCTTATTAGTGTTCTAAATTTCATAATGTTTTCTTAAGTAATTAAATAAATCTTTCGGGCTATCAAAGTTGATAACCCCCCCTAGAAAGGGAGGTCATCACTGTTGTTAGATTTGCCATCGTGGATAGCGTCTTTGTACGGATTTTCACCGGTAGTCAAATAGATTTCAAATGCCTGAGCAGTAGCGCAAATCAATCCAATCTGTTGATTCATTGGTTCACCTTCACCTTTGTGGAGATCAACTGCTGCCTTCAAAGCTACCGCGCGAGCGATGTCTGCGGACTTATCTTCTTTGACAAATGACTTTGCAGCACCGCCACCATTCCACGCTGGTCTTTGCTCCTTTGCAAATTTGATATTCCAGTACCTACCGTTCTGCGTGTATTCGTACTGCTTTTCATCTCCAACTTTGAAGGGAGGTTCTTGGGAAGCGGCAAAGCATCCACCGACATCGCCATTCTCCATTTCTACTTCGAACTTAAAAAGTTCTTTCCACGTGCCATTGTTTTGAATGGACTTGATTTTTGATGTTTTCATCTTGTTTTTATTTTGATTTTTAATGATTTCTTGATACTTTTTTTCTAAATCTGTTTCGAAGTCAATATGCATCATCACACCTCTATAAGCAACTGTGATGAGTCTACCTTGACTAAATTCGTATTCTTGGCGTTTACGTTCACGGTATGAAAGCGGTTTGCCACTTTTGAATTCATCCCAATATTCCCAACTCATCTTCTATAGGTTTTTTCTTTTAGGAGTGCCTCCATCCGTTCGAATGGTTTGCGTGGTGAACTGTCCGCAATGTGCTGAGCAATCGCGTTAAAGTCAAACTGCTCATTCGGTAGACTGGATGACATCACACAGATGTACTTGCGTGGGTAGGTCAAATCAAATGCTTTCATAATGGATATGTGTTTTCATTTTTTCAACCAATGCCTTTGCTTCTTCTTCATTCGCCCAATAAGTTGGGTATTGATTTTCGAGCCATTGACCTATAAGATAACGTATAAGCATTGTTTCATCAGTTGTCAATAGATGCACTGTAGAATTCAAAGGACAATTATCTTTGCTGAATTGATCAAGGTTATCACCTACCAACTCTATTTGTTTTCTGTTATACATAACTCAGATAATTTGAAAGATAAAGATTTCAGTTGCGCAAGGACCTTGATTGCCATCGTGAGCAAATGCCCATCCATCGGCATCGTAACCATAATCCAAACTCATTTCATTTGCTTTGTCTAACACGTAGCGGTTAGCCATTGATAGCGATTCGTAGTTACGAACTTCGGCATTGATGCCCTCTTTGATGTGTACTTGATACATAGTGTTTTGTTTTAATTGTTATGTGCAAATATATGTAAATCTTTTTTAATAATCCAAATTTATTTTAATGAAAAATGAAAATATTTTTAGTTTTTCAATGTTTTCAAGGGTTTCAAGATGCATTTTTTTTTGTTCATCCTATTGAAATTCGTCTTAATTTTATCAAATGAAAGGAAAAATCATACAAAGTATGAAGCCGAGAGCCAAAAAACCATTGGCAGGTGAAGCTGGAGTTCAGTTTGCGATTGTTCAATATATAAAAGTAATGTATCCGAATGCCTTGTATTGCGCATCTGCGGGCGGTATGTTTACAAGTATGAAGCAAGCAATCAAGATGAAAATGACTGGCTATGTGAAAGGATTTCCAGACCTTCAAATATGCGAACCCAACGAAAAATATCACGGGTTATTTATAGAGGTCAAGACGGATAAAGGAGTTGTAAGCAAAGAGCAAAAGGAATGGATCAAGCAATTGAACAAACGTGGGTATTATGCTACTTATGTGAAAGGTAGCGAAGATGCCATTAAATTGATAGATGCATATTTTAAAAACGCAATATGACCAACATCGCAGGTTAGCCATTAACCTATGCGCAGGTAACGTTTACGAAGCTGACGACCTGCTTCACGATACTTTGTTGTGCATCTTTGAAAATGGCAATGAGATAAGGAATAGCGAACACTATATCAACCACGCGCTGAAAATCGCGCACTGGTCTAATCGCAGTCATTACCATAACACAATCCGTAAGTTCAACCAGATGAGTGATGAGCCTACTGAGTCACAATTGCGTGACTACGAATCGGTAACCGTGTGGTTGGGTGACCGTATCACCAATGAGCAGCTTGATATATTGATTAGTCGTCTTCCTTTCTTTGAGCGTGAGGTATTTTATCTTTATGCCTTAAATGACTTTTCTTACAATGACCTGAGCATTGATACTGGCATACCAAAGAAAGTGCTATATAACGCCGTTAAATACGCAAAAAACGAAATAAAAAAAGCAATAGTCATATGAATAAAATCATTGAGATGGCAAATATGCGGATGGCCATATGCAAAGAATGTCCGGTATACAATTCGACTACCCGAACGTGTGGCACACCACTAAATAAACTTAATCCATTTGCTACACCAGTTACACTTGATGGTGTGACCTTCAAACCCTGCGGATGTTTCTTAGACCTTAAAACTAAAATGACCTTTCAGGATTGCCCAGGTGGTAGATGGCCTGTTGTGGTGGATAGTGAAAAGAAAGCGCAGGCGAAAGAGTTGGTGCAATCGGTAAAGGCAACCAATGTACTCACTGATTCACAACGCAAGTTGTTAGCCGAATTCGATGAGTTAATGAAAGGTAGTAAGGGCAAAGTGAGTAGCTGCGTTCCGTGCGTGAATAAGATGATAGATGACCTTCACAACCAACTAAAAAGTGAGGAGGTGCTACTTAGTGAAGAACAAACCCCACAACCCAAAAAACGTGGAAGAAAATCAAGAAAATCAACAATACGATGAGTCTGCTTCATTTCTTTTTTACGTGTTATATACTGACCGCCTTATTACTTATTGGACTGATGACAATCATGATCCTAAGGCGAACTCTACCTTTTTCAATTGAAAATTTAATAGGTATGGTATTCACTGCATTTTGTTGGCCAGTAGTGTTGGCAATGACTATAATCGAAATATTTAGAGATAATGAGAATTAGTTTTGATTTTGACGGGGTATTGTCTACCGCTAAAGGCAAAGAGATGGCCATTAAAGCCATTGAAAATAATAATCAGGTGTGGATATTGACGGCACGAAAAGACTCCGAAAATGAGGATGTATTTTCTACGGCTAAAAAGTTAGGCATACCACGTCATCATATCATCTTCACCAATGGAAAAGACAAATGGTCGTTTGTTATGCGCTATAAAATCGATGAGCATATTGATAACAACCAGGAGCAGATTGATAAGATTCTAAAAAACACCTTAGCGAAAGGAACATTATTTGTTGATAACTAAGTAGGCAACCATTCAACTGAATTACTATCTTTGTGGTGTTGAGAGTGATTAGTATTCCCCCTTTCATTTTAACTCTCAACAAAGTTATAATGATTGGGGGACTTTCTTTTATGGCGGTGCGAATACGCTTGGTAAAGGAAAGAATGCGTTACAAGGGGATGATGGCACAGCGCAGCGGTAGCATTAAGGACAAAGCCGCAAGACCATCACACGAGCCGAGAATCGTGTTAAAGTAGTGTCCAGGTCAAAGGTCAACGGTGACACTTTGAAACTTGAAGGTGAGGGACTCATTCGACAGATTGAATCTTAATCATCAAAGGGGAATGACCACTGAGGTGAAAGTCAGTAGGATATTCTCATTCCCTTTTGGTTCAGGATCTATTCTCTAGATTAAATATTATTACTTATATTTGTTATTATATATGATTATACTACCTGCTCAAATTGAATCAATAAAGTCACGCAAGGATAGAACTACAGCTATTGTAATAGGCACTAATGAATTAACTCCTGATCAAGCTGGGCAAATATTCAGTCTTCAAAATTCGTTCGTCTATTGCGCTCTAAAAGAGGAGGAGTTCGCTACTAATGAAAGGGACATATTAAATGATTTGAAAGCTGACTTTGAAATAGAA
>Ga0209298_10000866_pt1 | contig 20316 bp, 17 predicted proteins | sample S_140806_EF_Meta_FD_187325 | JGI IMG/M metagenome (GOLD analysis project Ga0209298, IMG submission 187325) | Freshwater microbial communities from Lake Simoncouche, Canada to study carbon cycling - S_140806_EF_MetaG (SPAdes) (version 2) | ecosystem: Environmental > Aquatic > Freshwater > Lake ...
GTGATTGTGCACCATGAAGACACCGCTCTGCCAGTAGATACCGCCATCGGGGCCCATGACGAGGTTGTTCGCGCCGTGATGCGTGTCGGCGAAGTCCACGCCTTGCAGCATGATGGTGCGCACGTCGGCCACGTCGTCGCCATCGGTGTCTTTGAGGAAAATGATGTCCGGGGCGCAGGTGACGATGACGCCGCCATTCCAGAACTCAAAGCCAAGCGGATTCTGCACGCGGGCGAACTCGGTCAGGCGATCCGCTTTGCCGTCTTTGTTGTCATCGTGGCAGATGACGAGAGCGTCCTTCATCTCTTTGAGCGGCTCCCACATCGGGTAGGTGTGCCACACGGCGGCCCAGAGGCGGCCTTTGGTATCCACCTGCATCTGCACGGGATTCACGAGCTGCGGGAACTGCGCTTCATCGGCAAACAGGCTCACTTCAAAGCGCGGATCAAAAGCCATGTGCTTGATCGCTTCCTGGCCGCTGATGTATTCCGTGCGGCCTTCCTTCATGGCGCTCGATGACTTCGACTTGCCGCCGACATTGGAAATCACCGGCACAGGGGCTGGCACATTGCTGTCATCGACTTTCAGATCGCCGCCTTTGGATCGCGCCCACACTTTGGCATCGCGATTGCCAGTCATGACATCGAGCATCGTCAGCTCATGCTGGAGCACGACGGCGTTGGTTTGACCATCGGTGAAGGAGAGCGTCGAGCGGCCGCCCCACACGTCATTGCCATCGCGGGCACGGTAGCGGGCGTTCCAATGCACGTCCTTCTCCATCACGGCCTCACGCAGTTCTTCGAGTGAGGCGGAGGCGACGACTTCCTTGGCGAGCAAGGCCTTCGCGATGACTTCGGCGAGCTGGCGATTGCCTTCAGCGCTGAGATGCACGCCGTTGATCGTGAGCGGCTCCTTCGCGGCTTTGAAAAGATCGAGCGAAGGATGGAAGAGATCGACAAAACCCACGCCCGCTTCCTTCGCGGCGGCTTCGGTGGCCTTGGTGTAGGCTTCGAGCTGCGGATTGTGCTCCGCACCGCTCGGCACGTTCGGGTTCTTCGTGTCCTCATGCGCGATGGGGCTGAAGAGCACGATGCGCGGGAAGGTTTTGCCATTGGGCTTCGTGCCGCGCACATACTTCACGAAATCGACGAGCTGCTTTTTGAAGTCGTCCGGCTTGTTCTCGAAGGACTCGTTGTAGCCGAAGAAGGCGAACACGACATCCGGCTTCACATGGCGCAGGTAATCCGTCATGTGCATGTGCCCGCCGCTGCGCGGGAAGGAGTTCGGGCGGTCGCCGCTGGCGCTCATGTTGCGGAAGCGCACGTTTTGCTCTGGCAGGGCGTTTTGCAGCACCGTCTCCATCCAGCCATCATGCTGCATGCGGTCCGGCAGGCCATTGCCGAGGATCGCCACGGTGTCGCCCTTGCTGAAAGCGAAGGGCAGCGTGTCTTTGTAGTCCGCAGGCACCTCGACGAGCGCAGGCTCCTTCGCCGCTGCTGGCGCGGAACGACCGCCACCACCCTTCGCCGCCGGTTTGCCCGGTTTCCCATCAAAGTCCAAGTAAGCGATCTTGCCGCCGCCTTTGACATCCATCGTGAGCGAATCGCCCGCGGCGACATTCTTCAGCTCAAACACCGCTTTGCGCCCTTCATCGAGCAATTGCAGCGTGAAATCACCCAGACGATCCGGGAAGCCCCGACGGCTCCACAGGCTGATCGCATCCACTGGCTGTGCGGCGCCGAGATCGATCTCCCACCAGGGATTCGGCTTGTTTTCGATGGTGTGCGTCATGCCCTTGCCGTAGTTCGGGCTCTTGTCGCCATCCATCGCACGACTCGCGTCGCCGCCGTGTCCCGTGGTCGATTGCGTGGCCTTGCCGCCTTTGGCGATGTTTTTGCCACCGCTCAGGATCTCGATCTCGGCGATCTGAAGGCACTTTTTGTCACCGGGGATTTCGATACGGACAAAACGAGCGGGTTTGCCGGTCGCGATGGTGGGCTTGGCCGAAACCTCGGCTTTCGCAGCCTGCTTCTCTTCCTTCTTTGGCTTCTCAGGCTTCTTCGTGTTGTTGTTCGCTGGAATTGGGCTTTCAAAGCCGGCATACATCTCCGGCTTGATGCCGCGAGCATACGCGCCGCCGCCGAAGGTGTTCGGCTTCGCAGCACCGACAAAGGCGACGTTTAGATCCGCTTTGATCGCGTCTTCCAGACCCACAGCCCAGAACATGGCGTTCACCATCATGCGGCGATAGCCTTCGTTCGTGATGTCCTCTGATGTTCCGTAAAGGGAGGTGAAAACGCGGCCAACTTTGCCCGAAGCGCTTTTATAGGAGCGTGTCCACTCGCTCGGCTGCGGAGGCTGTGTCTTGGATGCAGGGGAGTCCTGTGTCATGCCATCCAGTGGCTGCGCCATCGTCAAAATCTCGCCATCGGTTGGTTTGCCGACGTAACCGCCTGCCTGCACCCAAATGTCCTTCACACCGCGCAGGATCGGATGCGCTGCCTTGTCCGGCACGAGGGCGATTCGAGTGCTCTGCACATGATTCTTACCGTAGTGGCCAACCCATGTCTGACCGAGCACCTGATGGCCGAACCCGAGTTCATAATCGGTCCCTTTGTAATCATACGAGTATTTCGCGAAGGGAGCATCCTTTGGCATTTTAAAGCCATGCGTCGCCGTGCGCATGCCGATCACGGGACCACCGCGGTTCAGATAATCATCGAAGTGCTTCATCTGCTCCGCGGGGAAGTTCTGGAAGCGCAGAAACACCACCGCGAGGTCGGCGGTGTGCAGCGTCTCGATGCCCGGCATGTTTGATTTATCCCCCCCGACGATCTCGCCCGACTCAGGATCAATGCCAAACAGGACGGTGCACTTGAAACCATGATGTTTGGCCAAGATGCGAGCCAACTGCGGCAGCGACTCCTCGGAACGATACTCATGGTCATCCGCCATGAAGACGATGTGCTTGCCTTTGCCAGGCCCTTCGGTGCCTTCATAGACTAGGGGCGCAGCCGTCGCGAAGGTGGCGACCGAGAGCAGAGTGAGGAGGATGTGTTTCATGCGGTTAGGAGGACTTCTAAGTCGTCGCTTTGCGGGGTGTTTTTGCGACAAAAGAGACGATTCGGAAACTGCATCCCGCATGAGAGATGAAAACCGGACAATGTTCCGTCGATGCGAAGAATCGAACACCGTCTCGCCGCCTTGCGAGCAGCGCTGCAGCGTCGATGCGATCGAATCAAGCTCATGGAGCCCATTCATCCTCCGCTGCTGCGACTGCTTGCTGCCACCCAGAAGGCTAAAGAAGCGAGCAGAGGAGCTTTATGGAGCTGAGCAAAAGCCGGAACCAGCGTCTTGCCTCAGGAAAATCAGGGTTCAAAAAAGATGACATGGCACCTGATCTCCCCATGGTCCGCACCCTTCTCTTACCGGCTTCATGCTTGTCTTCCAGAAGGCTGGCCCAAGCTTTTGGCTGTCCGCTTCGATTGCTCACACCGATACCATGAACCTGATGAAAGCGCGTCTTCACTCCTCCACCTGCCTTTGTCTGGCCGCCATCAGTGCCATGGCATTTGGGCCCCTTGAAAATGCCTCCGCCTGCACTGGCATCTCCCTGCGGGCGGCAGATGGCGGGGTGGTCGTGGCCCGCACCGTGGAATGGGCCTTGGGGGATGCCAAGCATGACCGGCTGGTCATCTTCCCACGCGGCAGGGACTTCACCGCGCTCACTCCAGATGGACCTAAAGGCAGGCGCTGGACCTCCCGGCATGGCTTTGTCACCATCACCGCCTACGATCAGGACTACGGCCCGGACGGTCTGAATGAAGCCGGTCTCTACGTCGGCATGTATTACTTTCCCGGCTTCGCGGAGTTCGCACCGTATGATCCCTCGCAGGCTGGCCGTTCGCTCAGCGTCGGAGACTTCATGCAGTGGATGCTGTCCTCCTTCCGCACCGTGGCCGAGGTGCGCGAGCATCTGGACGAGGTCACCGTCGTCAATGTAGAGGACCCGCGCTTCGGCGGCGCACCACTCCCGTTCCATTGGAAGATCGCCGATGCCTCAGGCGCCTGCATGATCCTGGAAATCTCGCAAAAGGGCCGCGTTCAGATGCATGATGCCTTCCTCGGCGTCATCACAAACTCCCCGGACTACTCCTGGCACCTCACCAACCTGCGCAACCACATCGGCCTCTCCCCCGCTCCGCGTGCCGCCATCACCCTCGATGGATTGAAGCTCTCCCCCCTCGGCGGCGGATCAGGGTTCGCCGGGCTGCCTGGTGATTTCACCCCGCCGTCCCGGTTCATCCGCGCCGCGGCCTTCACCGCCTCCGCCAGGCCGCTGAAAACATCCCACGAGGCCGTTTTCGAAGCATTTCGAATCCTCGACAGCTTTAACATTCCCGCCGGCACCACCGCCCCGCAGGAAAAAATCGCCATGGACATCGCAGGGGCAACCCAGATCACCACGGCTGCGGATTTGCAGGAGCGTGTCCTCTATTTCCACACCATGTCCAACCGCCGTGTGCGCACGATCGACCTCAAACGCGTCGATTTCACCAAGCCGGGCATCACCGTCATTGATGAGAGTGACCATCGTGAAGAAGATGTGAAAGACCTCACACCTGCCGCCCGGCCCTGACCACCCCTGCAGCTTGAAAAGAAACTCATGAACTGCCACACCCTCCTCGCGCACCTGCACCTCCTGGCCCTGGCCCCCATGAGCCGCGTCGCCGTTATCTGTCTTTTTCTCGTCCTGCTGCCCCAGATCATGGCGCGGCTCAAGCTTCCCCCTGTCATCGGCTACCTCCTCGCCGGCATGCTGCTGGGGCCCGGGCTGCTCGGCGTCATGCTTCCTGAGGATTCCAGCACCCGCTTCTTCTCCGACCTCGGCAAGCTGCTCTTCATGTTCTTCGTCGGTTACGAGGTGAACCTCGAAGAGTTCCACAAATGCAGGCGCGATTCGATGGTCTTCGGCAGTCTCACTTTCCTCGTGCCCCTGCTTGGTGGCCTCATGCTCGGCCGGGCGGGCGGCTATGAATGGAATGCCTCCTTGCTCATCGGCTCCATCATCGCCAGCCATACCCTGCTGGCCTATCCCCTACTCGCCAAGGCAGGCCTCACGCATTCACGGGCCGCCGTCATCACCGTGGGAGGCACTCTTTTCACGGATGTCGCCGCCATGATCATCCTTGCCATCACCGTCTCCATTCACCAGACCGGCTTCTCTTGGGGGTTTCTCGCCGCCGAGGGCGCGGAGTTGCTCGTGTTTGTGCCGCTCGTTCTCTTTGGCCTCAGCCGCTTCGCAGCCTTCCTCCTCCGTCGCATCGGCAGCACCCAGGAGGCCCGCATCGGGATCCTGCTCGCTTTCATCATCGTCTGTTCCGAGGGTGCCCATCTCATCCACCTGGAGGGCATCGTCGGTGCCTTCCTCGCTGGACTTGCCTTGAAGCGCGTCATCCCTGCTGGCTTCGACATCGAGTCGCTTGAGCTTGTCTCACGTACTCTCTTCATCCCGGTCTTCTTTGTCGCCACTGGCCTCCTCGTGGATTTCGGTGTGCTGCGTGACACCGTCACCTCCCAGTGGCCCCTCGTGTTTGGCCTCACCGGCGTGCTCATTCTGGGCAAGTGGGTGGCAGCACGCCTCACCGGCCGCTTCACCGGCCTCGATCCCGCATCCACCTCCGTGGTTTGGAGCCTTTCCATCCCTCAGATGGCCGCCACTCTCGCCAGCGCCGTCGTCGGCTATCAGGCCCGCAACGCCGCCGGGGAGAGGCTTCTCGACGAACGCTTCATCAATGCCAGCCTCTTCATGGTCGTCGTAACCTGTGTGATCGGCCCGGTGCTCACCGGCCGTTTCATCCGGCGCCTGCCCGCCCCTTGATCCGCCCGCCGGGTCTCCATAGTGGTCCTGCTCCTGCGGAACAGGCCAAGCTACCGCAGCAGCGCGGTGGAGATGTGAAAGCGCATCGCCGCATCGCTCAGCTTGCCAGCGCGGACCATGCCGCCGTCATCGATCGCCCCCTTCGCGGTGAAGCGCTCCACCCCAGCCGGAAAATCATACGCGATGGTCGATGACGCATGTGTGCCGATGCCATTCGCATACACCTGATCCTCAACTTGGATCGGGCCACCCGCATTGTTTTTGCCGATCTGCGTGCGGCCATAACCACGCTCCTCGCCCTTCCATTTTAAGGTGGTAACGTCAATGCCCTTGCCATCCGCCAGGATGAGACGCGGCTCGATCCACGAGGCCCAATCGCACGAGATACGGCCTTGATCCGAAGCGACGAGATACAGCTCCTTCGCGTTCTTGATCGCCACGTCGATGTCGATGAGGCGCGGCTTCGGATTCTTCGCCATCATGAGCGGCGTCTCAAGGACCGGCTTCGCATGGCCCACCGGCATCGCACCCGCACCGCGAGCCTCGGTCATCATCGCATCCAGCTCCGCCTGCGCCGGTGTTTTCGACGCAATCCCGCCCGCCGGAATCTCCAAACCGCTCACCCACGCCACGCCGTTTAGCATCGTCGTGCGGAAGCTATCGTTCGTCATGTTCGCAAAGAAATGAAACCCCGTGAAGCCAAAGCCGCGACCACCTTTCGTCCAATCAAAAGCCCACGCGAAATGCTGCGTCTTGCCCGCCTTCACATCGGCGAATGCGTCCGGGTTTCCACCGTGCGCACTCGGCTTGTCGCCCTCTTTGAACTTCACCATGTTCAGCGGCGCGATGGCACTGAGCACTGGCGTCACGCCCTTCATCTCCACACCAAGCGCATGTGGTCATACCATTCATCCTTCGCGGAAAAGGCCTCCACACCATAATGGATCGCCGCAAAGCCCGCGCCACGATCACAAGCCGCCTTGATGTTCGCATCGTCCGCCGCCTTGCCGCCATGATTCAGCAGCAAGATGATCGCATCCGCCTTGGTGAGGTCCTTCGGCCAGTTGTTCTCCGGATACACCACCGAAAAAGCCTGCGGATAGGTTTCATTGATGCGCCGCGCCAGATACGAAGCCCCCGCGAAGAACTCATGCTGCCCCCCGCCCCCATGCGTGCCCTTCGCCGCGATGAACACGAGCCTCTTCGTGCCGGCCGCTGCGTTGTTTTGGCCGGTGTAGTCGAAAATATCGCGCGGCTGGGCGAATGCGGCTGCAGTGAGAAAGGCGAGAGCGAGAAGGGATTTCATGCGGGGGCGAGTAAGCCGTGTGATTATCCCGTGTTTTTACGAGGAAAGGCATGATTCGGAGATTGACCTTGATGACTTTGTTGACCGGATTGACGGTCGATGAGGTCACCAAGGTCAATCCCGTCACACTTGCCTATGCCTCAACAACTCTTCGACAAACACGGTGGCTTTCGGAGGCTGCATTCGTTTACTTTGGCTACTATCGTGCAGCTCGAGACCCTGCGTTTCTGCCGCCGCTTTCTGACGCACGACCATCGCGAGGCCGACGACAAGTTCTATGACCCCAAAGGCCGCCAATACGACCAAATGACCCAAGCGGCCCGAAGCGGCCGCCAGAACATCATTGAAGGCTCGGAGCGCTCCTCGACCTCGAAGGACACGGAGATGAAACTCACCGATGTGGCCCGCGCCAGCCTCAGCGAGCTGCGCGGGGACTACGAGATGTTCATTCTGGATCGCGGAGAGCTCCCTTGGTCGGTTCATTCGGCGGAGGCGAAGGCCGTGAATGCCATCTCTTTGGACGCGGCTGGCTTTTCCGATGACATGGTGCATGAGTCCGCGAAGCATGCGCTGGAGCAGCGACGCAAATACGCCCGCTGGCTGGATACCGCCGACCCCGTGGTGGTGGCAAACGCGATGCTGATCATCCTCGGACGAGCGCTGAACATGCTCAAAAGCCAGATCACCGCGCAAGGCGAGGCTTTCGAGCAAAGCGGCGGCTTCAGCGAACGCCTGACGACCAGAAGGCTCGAAGCCCGCGAGGAACAACGCAATGCCGAGCCGTCCCCCGCGTGCCCTCAATGCGAAAAGCCCATGCGCCGCCGGAAGTCCGCGAAAGGGGATTTCTGGGGTTGTTCGGCGTATCCGGAGTGCAAGGGGTTGCGGCCGATTTGACGTCAATGACGTCAATGACGTCATCAAAGTCAATGCGGTCATCACTTCGTCATCGCCTTGATCTCCGCCTCACCCAGCACGCGGTCCCACAACGCAAACTCATCCATCGCACCACTCAAGTGGCGGATGGCGACGCTGCGGGTGCGGCGGTCGTTCCAGTTGCCGAGTTCGGCGATGCCGAGTTTGAGCGGCGAGGCGTCTTTGAGGGGCAGACGGGCCAAAAGAGCGCCGTTGGCGTAATGGCGGACTTCTTTGGCGGTGGGATCAAAAACGACAGCGAGGTGCATCCAGCGGCCGAATCGCTCGGGCGTGAAGAAAACCGGCGAGTCGTAGTCAACGTGACCTTTGCCCGCTGAACCGGCCACGCCGAGGCGGATGTGGCCTTCGCGGGTGATCTGCCAGTGGACTTTGCGGTCGCCCCAGCCTTCAGACATGAAAATGGAGTTCAGCGAGCGGTCGAGGCCGTTCACACGCATCCAGACGGCTATCGTGAGGGCCTTCGTTTCACCGGCGACGCTGAGTCGCACGCGGTCGCTGACGTTGCGAAACTCCAGCGCCCGCTTTTCCGGCCAGCGACCCGTGGTCCACGAGGCGCCGACGATGCTGCCGTCCTCGCCTGCGTAAGCGTGATTGCGCAACGAGCGGGCGGATTCATCGTCCTGGAAGTCGAAATGAGCCTTCAAACTCGGATCGGCATTCCGTTGGGCACTTTGCGCCTGCCAGCGCTCAAACTGCGAATGATCCGACAAAGCGGTGCGGGCATGGATTTCGTTCAGCGAGGCAAAGCTGGAGGCATTTGCCGCGCGAAGCTGCGATTCGGCTGCGAAGGCCATCGCCTGGCCTTCTTTGAGCGATTTCATCGACTCGGCGGCCTTGTGCAGCTCGACCTCGCCTTTGAAAACATGGACCTCAGCGCTGGCGTCATTCACATCGAGGCCGAATTCGGTGCCGAGATCGACGATGGTGCCTTTCGGGGTGTTGATGCGGAAACCTTTGGCCTGCGGCGGCACGTTGGCGCTGAGCTTGCCATGCGTGCAGGTGGCCTCGCCGCTGGAGATGAGTCGCAGCTCGGCGGGGCCTTCGATGACGACACGCGCACCTTGATAAAACTCGATCTGGGCGATGCCGGACTTCAGTTTGAGCAACCCCGGCGAAAGCGGCGTGCCGGGCGTGATGGCGGCGGAGTCCCATTCGAGATTCACGCCACGCGTGAGCACCGCGACGGAGGCCGTGGTCGCCTCCACATCCGATTTCAGCCACGACATGGCCATCCACGCGCCCATGAGCGCGATGCAGGCCGCCATGGCCGCCACGGTGGTGACGGTGGCGAAGGTAAAACGGCGCTTCGGCATCAACGCGGGCTGGATGACCTTTCCAGGCACCGCGAGCGGTTTCGTGGCGCGGAGCATGGCGTCCATCTCGAAGTGCTGGAGCAGTTTGGAGCCGAGTTGAGCGTCGTTTTGAAGCCGCGTGTGCAGTTCCTCCGCCTCGGCATCGGTGAGCGTGCCTTCGAGGTAGTGCTGGATGAGCGAGTCGGCTTCAAGCATGAGCGTGACCTCCCTGGTTCATGGATTGCTGGATGCACTCGCGTAGCTTTTCCCGCACGCGGGAAAGGGCGCGGCAGACGGTGTCGGCCTTCATCTGGATCTGCTCGGCGATCTGCGGCGTGCCGACATCGTCGTAATAATAGAGCTCCACGAGTTCGCGGCTCTTCTGCGGCAGTTTTTGCAGGCAGCTGCGCAGCACGCGGACCTCGTCCTCGTAGCGCGGCGGCGTCTCACGCTCCTCGGCGAGCAGGCGGATGTGATCGGCGAGCTTTTGCACCACCTCCGGCTGCTGCCGCGTGCGCTCCCGCCACAGCCGCATGGCGATGTGGCGCGTCATCGTGGCCAAAAGCGGCCGCGCATCGCTGCTGAGGTCCCATTTCGACTCCTTCGCCATGAATTCGAGGAAGACCTGCTGCGTGATGTCCTCCATCAACCCCGGCCAGGGAGCGTATTTGAGCGCCACGCCCTTCACAAAGTCGTGATGGGCGAGGAAAACCTGCGCAGCGTGGGTTTCGGCGATGTTCATGCGTGCGTGACTATCTCGCACGAAGCCAGCAAACCGGACACTGATTTTCAACGCGTCACCCGCAGCCTCACAAAGCGCCTGCCATTCACGCCAGCGGGCATCGTAGCTTTCCATTGCTGAGTCACGCCGTTGTCGGAGCCGGGAATGAGGGCTTGGATGACGCCAGTGGCACTCCAGGTAGTGAAATCATCGCTCCATTCGACGGTGAGGGTCACATCGGTGGCGGCTTTGTTCTTGGTGTAGAGGTATTCGAGGTTGGAGCCGTTTTTCGTGGCGGATTGCGGGACCACGTCGTTGGCGGCGGGGTTCATCTTGGTCGCGTATTCGAGGAGATTGGAGACGGCATCGCCGTCGGTGTCGGCGGTGTCGAGGGCGGTGCCGGTGTTGAGGACGCTGCCGTAGTGGGTGAAGCGCCATTGCTCGATGGGCGTGGTGAGGAGCGTGAGGACGATGTCGTTGCCGTCGCCGAGCGTGTAGTTGATGCGGAAGGTGCAACCGTCATCGGTGAAGGTGCTGTTGTTGGCTTTTCCGGTGAAGGTGCCGGTGATGAGTCCGGTGCTGGTTTTGTTCAGGAGGGTGAAGGTGCTGCCGGGGGCCAAATTGGGGCCGAGCCCGTTTGTTCGATGTATTCCAGCCGAATATTCACCCGCTTGCCAGCCTCCAGATTCACCTGCCCGCGCATTTCCGGCCACGCCGCCGCAAACGTCCGGCTGGCGATCATCTGATGATTCACCCACAGCCGCCCCCCCCATCATCCGCCGTCACATAAAAACGTATAAAGCCCCGAAAACTCCGGCTCCACCTGCCCCGACCACGCGCTGGAAGACGTGTCCGCATTCGTGATCGTCGTGCCTGATGGAATCGCCGTGCCAAAGCTGAAATTCACCGCCGCATCCGTCCGCGTCGTCTTCAGCGTGCGGAAAGTCGCGGTGTCGTAGTATTGCCCCGTGAGTCCCGTGCCTTGGGAAAAGGCAGAAACAGCGACGGCGAAGAGAAAAAGGAAAGCAAAGCGGAACATGCGGTTGGACCTGGAGCCCTGCTGTGACACTCCGGATGGCCGTTTTATCGAAAAGCTTCCGAATTGGAAGAAGAAACCTCACTTCATGCGCGGCCATAAAAGCCATGCGCCCAACCCAAATGCAATGGTGCCGACCCAAGCGGGCACCAGGTGTTCCGCGTCGAGGTAGCCGATGGGATAATGCACGCCGAGAGCGAGCGCAAAACCAAGACTGCCAGCGACGACGAGCGCCTGCCAGACATGCCTCGAGGGCGGCCCTTTCCAAACCACGCAGAGGACGAGTAATCCGGTGGTGAACACCCCACCGCCGAAACCTGCTCGATCATGGGCGATCAGTGGCACTAGACGCGGATTGATGGCATTGAGCTGATCCAGTGTGTAGCCGATGAACTCGAGATCACTCGGCACAAACACCTCGATCATGCCCACGAACATGATCGTGGCACCCGCAGCCACCATGCCGCCACCCCAGGCCAGCCAGAGCAACCAACCCATGGCCGCCCGCGAGAGCCACACGGACGGCCACCAGCTTGGCGACCAAGAAAACGGCTTCAAACACAACCTTCGGGTGAGGCACAGGCCCATAACGGTCACCGGCAGCAGCAGCAGCGTGGACCACGCGTGCCAACTATCGAGGTAGCCATAGCCGAGGTAGGTGAGGAAAGAGCCGAAACCCGTCGCATTCGTCAGCACCAGGGTCCACCACGCCCAGCTCTCGCCTTCGCGCAGCGGAAACATCGCCAGCCAGGTGTAGAGCACTGCAATAGCCAGCAGCACACCACCGAAGGACGCACGGTCATGAATCATGAAATGCACGATGCGGCATTGGTTCAGTCCACAAAGAGTCGCGGGCTGAATGCCGAGGAACTCCACGTCATGCGGCAAAAAATGCCCCGTGACCGACAAGAAAATCGCGCCGCCACCCGCAAAGGCCAAAGCCAACGCTGTCAGCAAAATGAGCGATCTCCCATCACCGAGGAGAGCTGCCAAAAAAGATCGGGAATCGCGGGTAGTCATCGCCATAGGATGATGGGCTTGATTCCTTGGTCTGCAAAGTATGGATCAAGCCGATGCGCCAGTTCCGACCAGCGCTGATGCGGCACCTTAGTCTTTGCCAATGAAAGCTACTTCGCGAATGCGCCATCACTGGCGGCCTCTAGATCATTCATGAGCGTGGCTTTCAGAAACTGCGTGGCCTTTTCTCGGAACTGCTGCTGGCGCTTTTCATCGACGAAACCGCAGGCGAGTTGGCCGAGGAGGTCGGTAGGCCATTCGGCGTCGAGGTGGGTGGCACCGGGGATGCGGTGGAGGTGTTTTTCGCCAGGAATGGCCTCGGCGATGGCTTGGGCGTTGCCGTGCCTGTTCCAGGGGCCGGGTTCGGCGAGAAGGAGGGCGGCAGGGGCTTTCAGCTTGGCGGCGGCTGCTTTGCCTTGGCCGTTCATATCGACGGGATCGAGGCCGACCCAGGCATCCACGGGCGTGTGGGTGGTGGCGAGCAGGGTGGTCAAACCGCCCATCGAAAAGCCCATGAGGGCCACGCGGCGCTTGTCGCGATACTTTTCGACCAAAGCGGCCAAAACGTGGCCATTCAGCGCATGCTCGGCGAAAGCGGGCTGCGTGGGCACGGCGACGAGAAAGCCCTCTGCGGCCAAATGACCGCCCCAACCCGCCATGTAACGTTTCGATCGTAAGAATCCGTGTACCACGACGATGAGCGGCGCGTTGTCGTCCTTCGCAGGCTTGTAGAGGGTCACGGAGACGCGGCGGTTGGCGAGGTCGACCTTCGTGTGCTCTTTTTTCACGCCGGGCGGCAGCGGCGGGGACTCGGTGCGACTGGCGCAATGGACCAAAACAACCAGCAAAAGCAGGGAAAGGAGGATTCGGAGGAGCCAGCGGCGCATGGGACATCATGAACAACCTTGTTCACATATTCACAAAAAAATTGAGAACATGTTTAACATTTGTTAAATATATGGCGATGTCGAAAAAGAATACCCGCCGCTTTCAGCACGAGGCCACCACCCGGCCCATCGGCATCAACAACCGTGCCGATGCCCAGGCGAAATGGTGGCGTTATGTCTCCAAACAGGTCATCGGAGCCTTCCTGCTCTTCCCGCTGGCCCTAGTGACAGCAGCGACGCTGATGGTCATGCTTTGGCGGGCCTGCAAGGACATGGAATTCTGGCGCAGCCGGGAGTTCATCTGGTTCGCTGTCGGCGGGGCGAGCTGGGGGGCCATGTGGCACCTGAACGTGCGACCCGTGACGGCGTATGTGTTTGGGCATGAGATGAGTCACCTCGTCACGGCCCGGCTGTTCGGCGGGGAGATCTTCGATTGGAAGGCCAGTGCCTCGGGCGGCTATGTGGAGACGAACAAGTCGAACACCTGGATCACGCTCGCCCCTTACCTGCTGCCCTTTTATACCACGATCTTGCTGGTGCTCTTCGGCGTGGCTGGGCTCTTCCTCGAAATGCATGAGCCGATCAAGGTGTGGCGACTGAGCATCGTCCCGGCGCTGGTGTTTTATTACCTCGTGGGGCTTACGTGGTGCTTTCATGCCACCTACACCGCCAAAACGATCCGTCTGGAGCAGGGCGATCTGACGAAGAACGGCGAGTTCTTCTCGATGATGCTCATTTTCCTTTTCAACACGGGCGTCCTCATGTTCATGCTGCTTGCCGCGTCGCCCTCGCCCGCTCTCGGGCTCGGCGAGGTGGCGCACTGCTGGTGGGGAGTGGCTTCAGATATGCTGGGCTGGGCGCTTCCCTTTCTGTGAAGCCCCCCCCGCACTCCCCTTCCCTCGCATGATCTATGGCATCGCCCTCGGCTCGAACCTCGGTGACCGTGCGGAGAACCTCCGCCGCGGCCTCACGCTGATCCGCGAAAGTGTGTCCGGTGCCACGATCCGCACCGCGCCGATCTATGAAACCGCGCCCGTCGATTGCGCCCCCGGCACGCAGGCTTTTTTAAACACCGCCATCGAGTTGGAGACGGACCTCCTGCCGCACGATCTCCACGCGAAGCTCAAGGCCATCGAGACCACCCTCGGCCGTCCACCCGTGCATGAGCGGAATTCCCCGCGCACGCTGGACCTCGACATCCTGCACGCCGGGCCCCTCGTCATCGACGATGAAGCGCTCACCATCCCGCATCCGCGACTGCCCCAGCGCCGCTTTGTGCTCCAACCGCTATCCGATTTGAACCCCGGCCTGCGCCTTCCCAATCCATCCAAGACCATCGCCGAGCTGCTCGCTGATCTCGACGACGATCCCACTGCCGTGAAAACCTTCCTCCCACCTCTCTCAAACCTCGCCGAACTCCGCGAGCGGAAGCAGCTCGGTCAAAAGATCGCCGTCCTCACTGCCTACGATTATCCCACCGCCCGCCTGCTCGACGAGGCGGGGCTTGATTTGATCCTCGTGGGCGATTCCCTCGGTATGGTCGTGCATGGGCTGCCGGATACCACCGGCGTCACGATGGACATGATGGTGCTGCACACCGCCGCCGTGTGCCGAGGCGTCCAACGCACGCCCGTGATCGCCGATTTACCCTTTGCCAGCTACCGCACGCCGGCGGAGGCGCTCGCCAATGCGCGACGCCTCATGGCCTGCGGAGCCGCCGCCGTGAAGCTCGAAGGTGGTGTGGCTCATCTGCCGGAGGTCAAAGCCATCATCGACGCTGGCATCCCCTTCGTCGGCCACATCGGCATGCTGCCGCAAAGCGTCAAAGAAGAGGGCGGCTACAAAAAGAAGGGCAAAACAGCCGATCAAATCGCCGGGCTACTCGCCGATGCCAAAGCTCTCGATGAGGCCGGAGCCTGCGCCATGGTCCTCGAAAGCATCGTGCCGGAGGTCGCCACCCAAATCACCGCCGCCGTGAAAGCCAGCACCATCGGCATCGGCGCCGGAAGTGGCACCGATGGTCAGGTGCTCGTCACCCCGGATCTCCTCGGCTCCTTTCCTTGGTTCCGTCCGCCCTTTGCCAAAGCGAGAGCGGATGTCGCGGCTGAGACGCTGCGGGCGGTGGGAGAGTATGTGAGCGAGGTGCGTGGGTGAGGCCGCTGAGGCTGGTCTGATCCACCCAGTGCTTGTTGTTGGTGGGACCGCTGTGGAAGATTTTCCGCTCGGCGCGAGGTGCAGCAAAGGATGCCAGATGGATTCAAAGGTGTTGTCACCATACGCCACGGTCCAGTTCATGTTCGTGCAGCGCTGCCAGCCGGTGCCTTCGATCAGCGCTCGGAGGTGTTGCTGCCACCGGTGCCCACGGCGGTGAAGACCTGGCCGTTCGGCAGGGCCAAGCTGGTGCTGCACCAACGCGCATCCTGCATGTTGGGCAGGGCGCTCCAGGTGTTTGTGCGCCAGTCAAAGATGCGGCTGAGCACGGTGGTATTGCGTCTGCCATTCACCACCACGCGACCATGGCACACCTCTCCCCTGCCCTTTCGAGGCATTTCGTAGGCCCTTCTTCCTACCCCTGAACCACTCAATAAACGTCCCGGCGGTAACGCTTGGCGTCTTTGAGAGCCTGCATGTAGGCCACCGCCTCTTCGGGCGATTTGCCCCCCTGCTGCTCGATGATCGTGTGGAGCGCTTTGTCCACATCCAGCGCCATGCGGGAGGCATCGCCGCAGACGTAAAAGACCGCTCCCTGCTCCAGCCATTGCCAGAGTTCGGCGGCGTTTTCGAGCATGCGATGCTGGACGTAGATCTTCTCCGCCTGATCGCGGCTCCAGGCCGTGCTGAGCTTCGTCAGCGTGCCATCGGCCAGCCAGGCTTCAAATTCGTCCTTGTAGAAGAAGCAGCTCTTCTCGCTCACCTCGCCAAAGAACAGCCAGGCCTTGCCTTTCGCCTGCGTGGCCTGCCGCTCCTCCAAAAAGGCGCGGAACGGAGCGATGCCCGTTCCTGGGCCGCACATGATGATGGGCGTCTCTTCGTGCGGCTCCGGCAGGCGGAAACCTTTGCCGTGATTCACGAAACACGGAATCAGCGTCTCGCCCACCGTCACCCGCTCCGCGAGGAAGGTGGAGGCCACGCCGCCGCGTGCGCGGCCATGGCTGGTGTAGCGGACGGTGGCCACAGTGAGGTGGACTTCATCCGGGTGCGCCTTTTGGCTGCTGCTGATCGAGTAGAGGCGGATATTCAGCTTCTTCTGCGTGGCCATGAACTCCTCCGGCGTGAACTTCGCCGTGGGATTTTCGAGAAGCAGGTCGATCACAAAGCGTCCCCACAGGTAGTTTTTGAGTTCCTCCTTCTTCTCCGGCTGGGAAAGCTCCGCCAGCGGTGTGTTGCCGCCGGTTTTCTCGACGATGGCCTTAATGAGCTTGTTGTCGATCTCCGTGATGAGCGTGGCCGCGATCAGAGCCTGGCGGATCGGGACCTCGCTGCCGTTCTTTGGATGCTTCACGATCTCGCTGCCGGAGAAACCGAGCGCCGCGAGTGTGTCGGCGACGAGTTGCGGATCATTCGTCGGCTGCACCGCGAGTGAATCACCCGGCGTGTATTCGAGCCCGCTGCCCGCGAGGTCGATCTCGTAATGTGCCGTGTGCTTCGGAGCACCCGGGCCGCTGAGGTCGAACAGGCGCTTCACTTTCGCGATGCAGGGATTTTTGACATTGTACACCGGTTTACCGGCCTCGGGAGTGCTCATGGGAAGGCGCAGGCTATCGCAAAAGCGGGCACGATGTCAAAGCACGAACCTGATCTTCGCCAATTTCCGGTCTGTCACCTTGGCCCATGAATAGAGGACCGATTTTTCTACCAACCAAAACGATGATCTCATGCTCGTCCTGCATCACGCATCGCCTGCGAATTGCGGGCAAATGAGCGGCGATTTTTGAATCTTTGCCGCGTGGGTGGTTCTAAGCCTCCAACAACCCGCGCAGGCCATGAACGCCAACCTTCGTCCACCGTTTCGGGGATGGAGCCGTGCTGAAGAAAGCCAGAAGCACGGCTCAGGGGGAGAAAACACGCCGCGCCTCGGCCTCGTGCTCAGCAGTGGCGGCTCACGCGGGATTGCCCATGCAGGCGTGATCCAGGTGCTGGAGGAAAACGACATCCCCATCGCCGCGGTGGCCGGATGCAGCATGGGTGCTTATGTGGGCGCTTTGTGGGCCGCCGGACTCGACGGCAAGGCCCTCGAAGAACGGGCTCGTGAGATCAAAGACCGCGCCACCTTCAAGAAGCTGCTCGATTTCATCGTCCCACCTTCCGAAGGCCTCATCCGCGGCGAAAAGATCCGCCAGCATCTAGAGCGAGATCTTGGCACAAAAACCTTCGAGGAGCTCGAGCGTGAGCTGATCATCGTCGCCACCGATCTCGACCGCCTTATGCCGCATGTCTTTGATCGGGGTCGCGTTTCCACGGCCGTGCATGCCAGCGCCGCCATCCCAGCGATCTGCGCTCCTGTGCATCTCGATGGCCGACGCTTCACCGATGGGGGGGCGAGTGAGCCGCTGCCGGTGGGCTTGTTGAAGCAGCACTGCCACGTCGATCATGTCATCGCCGTGAATGTGATGCCCGCACCGCATGATTTTGAGGCGGGCCATGATGCGGCTTTCGGCGTGCGAAGCGAAGCGCCGCATCATCCTCTCGGCCGCCTGCTCAAGCGTCTCTGGCACCAAGTGAACCTCCTCGCCGAGGGCAATGTGCTCGACACCTTCCGCCGCGCTTTGATGGCCGCGCAGCTCCGCCTCATCGTCAAAGAAGAGGCCGCAGCCGATGTGGTCATTCATCCGCGGTTCACCGCCTCGAACTGGCACGACTTCGAAAACTTCGGCCACTACCTCCAGGCCGGGCGTGAGGCCGCCACGGCGGCGCTTCCCGCCATCCGCGAACTTCTTTCTCAACCCACCCCCACACCCCTCGCACGCCATGAAACTCGATTGGAACACCACACCGCGTGAAGTCTGGCAACGCTGGCAGCTCACCCAACTCCACGACTACCTCGCCCGCCGCGTCCTGCCCTTCAGCAAGCATTACCACGGCCTCCTCGATGCCCGCGACATCCGTTCGTGGGCCGACTGGCATCGCGTGCCCTTCACCTCGAAGCGTGATCTCGCCACGCCGCGTGATTTTGTGCTCGTCCCCGAGGCCGCGAAGCTGCGCCGCGAGCCTGGCATGATCTTCGATGCGCTGCTCCATGGCAAAAAAGCTGCGCAAGAGCACGCCGAACACGAATTCCGACCCATCCTGCTCACCAGCACCACCGGTCGCTCCGCCGATCCGGTGCCGTTTCTTTTCACGAAGCATGATCTCGCCCATCTCGACCTCACCGGCACGCGTTTGATGCTCGCCGGTGCCTCACAGCGGGATTGGCGACACATCAATCTCTTCCCGTATGCCCCACATCTCGGCTTCTGGCAGGCGCATCACGCCGGCCTCGGCTTTGGCACCTTCATGCTCAGCACCGGCGGCGGCAAAACGCTCGGCACCGAGGGCAACATCAAGCTCATCGACAAGATCCAGCCCGATGTCCTCATCGGCATGCCCACCTTCCTCTACCATGTGCTGCGTGAAGCCCTCGAAACCGGCAAACGCTGGACCAACCTCAAACGCCTCGTCCTCGGCGGCGAAAAGGCTGCCGAAGGCCTGCGAGCCCGGCTGCGCGAACTCGCCGCCGCGTTGGGAAGCCCCGACGTGCATGTCATGGCCACCTACGGCTTCACCGAGGCGAAAATGGCCTTCCCCGAATGCGTCGGCGAATCGCACGAATCCTTCGGCTACCACCTCAGCCCCGATCTGGGCCTCATCGAGCTCATCGACCCGAAAACCGGCCACATCGTGCCCGACGGCCACCCCGGCGAGATCGTCTTCACCCCGCTCGATTCACGCGGCACGGTCGTTTTGCGCTATCGCACCGGCGACATCGCCGAGGGCGGCCTGCATTGGGAAAAATGCCCCAACTGCGGCCGCACCTGCCCGCGACTCGTCGGACCCATCTCCCGCGTCAGCGAGGTCAAAGAGCTGCACATGGACAAGCTCAAAGGCACGCTGGTGAACTTCAACGTGCTCGAACACCTCCTCGATGATCAGCGCGGCATCGCCGCCTGGCAGTTGGAGCTGCGCAAACGTCACGACGACCCGCTGGAGACCGACGAAGTCCATCTACACCTCGCCGCCGAGCCCGGCATCACCCCCACCGACCTCGAACTCGCCGTCACCCGCCGCTTCCACGAAGCCACCGAGATCACCCCCAACGCCCTCCACTTCCACACCCTCCCCGAGATGCGCGAGCACCTCGGCATCGGGCGTCTCTTGAAAGAAGAAAAGATCGCCGATCACCGCCCGAAGCTGGCGGCGGCGATGGCTCTGAGTGCGTAAGCCCCCCCTCGCTCCTACTCCTGCGCCGTCCCGCCGGGCTGCTCGGGGTTGAAGGCCTTCACGGGGCCGGTGTAGGTGCCGGTCACTTTCACGGCGGCGTTGTCCTGGAGGCCCACGAGGCCATCGGCGATGATGGGTTCGCCTTCTGGAATGCCGGAGATGATTTCGACGACGCCCGGTTTGCGCAGGCCGGTTTTCACTTCGAGGCGCTTGGCTTTGCCGTCGGCGATGGTGAACACATAGGCCTTGGCTCCGATGGGCACCAGCGAGCGCTCCGGCACGGCCAGCGAGAAGCGCGGCTCCACACGCAGCGCCACGAGGACGAGCATGCCGGGCTTCAGCGTGAGATCAGGGTTCGCCACCTCCGCACGGGCAGCCACGGACCGCGTGAGCGGATCGAGTCGCGAATCGAGGTGCGCCAGCTTGCCCTCAAAGCGGCGACCTTTGACCGTTTCAGCTCGGGCGACGATGGCCGTGCCGGGCTTCACGCTGCCGAGGTAGGTCTCCGGCACGAAAAAGTCGATCTTCACCACGTCGATCTTATCCAGCGAGGCAATGATGGTGCCGGGAGAAACAAGCGCACCCACGCTGATGCGGCGCAGGCCCAGCCAGCCATCAAACGGCGCGGTGATCACGCGATCCGCGAGGCGGGCCTCCGCCTCGTTGATCTTCTGCTTCGCGATGTCGGAAAGTGTGAGACGCTCTTGCAGCCTCGCTTCCGGGGCTGCGCCGTCTTTGACGAGGTTTCGCAGGCGGGCGATCTCCCGCTCCTCCTCCGCCAGCGTGGCCTTCGCGGAGGCCAGCATGGCCTGCTCTTCCGTATCGC